>Ga0208080_1000001_pt1 | contig 140822 bp, 160 predicted proteins | sample NGESurdeep092012_3_FD_184476 | JGI IMG/M metagenome (GOLD analysis project Ga0208080, IMG submission 184476) | Arctic peat soil microbial communities from Barrow, Alaska - NGEE Surface sample 210-3 deep-092012 (SPAdes) | ecosystem: Environmental > Terrestrial > Soil > Wetlands > Peat ...
CGACGCGTCACTATCGTGTTTGGATGACTATCAGTGCATAAAAGGAGCGAGAGTATCCGTTGCGTATAGGTCCTTGCTTGAGTTATTGGCAAAAGCCCTTCGATGATAACAAGACAACCCCGTAATGGCAAAGGTCGCAGTATGCCCTGGCACGAGGGTAACTGAAGGTGACAGCGAAAATTTCATTAGAATGAGCCTTCGGAGTTAGTGCGTCAGGGCACAGACCAACAATCTGTTTATCAAATTCAATGCAGCTTGCAGGCGCTTTGAGGGCGGTTCCGGAAGGTGTAACCATGCGCGTTGAGGTTAGTCCAGGCGCACGATACTCAGGCGTTTCTGGATTTAACCCTTGGCGACAAACTATTAGCATCAAGCTCACTGAGCGCGCCCAGGCGGGTAAAGCGAACGAACAGCTTGTCAGATACCTAGCGCTGTTGTTCAATAAGCCTGTGGACGAGGTGAAACTCATTTCAGGTCATACAAGCACTAGGAAAGTGGTGTTGTTGTGTAATACTGTCGTTGACGAAGTTGAGTCAGTTATAAACGCGGCGGTACTAAAATAGATTTATTGAGAAAAACGGAATCGTAACGCTTGTCGTAATACATCGGTAGTTTTAATTATTAGCGGGACAAGATACAAATTGAATAAAATCACATTAACCAAATTCATAACTGCAAGCAGAAGCTTGCAAATAACACTCACCACGATTAGAAATAGTTGAAACGTCTGTTATTACCTCTTTAGCTTCTGCTTTTTTTGAAGGAGTTGACGATATATATGCAAAATTCTGACACTACAAAATACGTTATTTATGCTGATATCCACACTGATGGCGTCGTCGAGAAGCCTGACGTCGTAGGGGCGATTTTTGGACAGACAGAGGGGCTACTTGGAGACGATTTAGACTTACGAGAGCTTCAAAAAACCGGTAGGATTGGGCGCATCGAAGTCAATATTAGCTCTAAAAGCGGCAAGTCCGACGGAAATGTTCTCATCTCATCCTCTCTGGATAAGATTGAAACATCGATACTCGCAGCGTCGTTGGAAACTATCGACCGCGTTGGGCCATGTATAGCGAGCATTACGGTTGCCAAGATTGAGGACGTGCGGGCATCGAAGCGACGTAAAATCGTAGACCAGGCAAAACACATACTTCTTAACAAGTTTGACGAAAGCCTTCCTGAGAGCCAAGAACTTACAGAATCGGTTAAGCAAGCTGTACGAGTCGAAGAACTAGCTTCATACGGAAAAGAAAAACTACCGGCAGGCCCCAATGTTCAGGATTCTGACGCAATATTAATCGTAGAAGGACGGGCCGATGTTCTGAATCTCCTTAGATGTGGCATCAAGAACACTATAGCTGTTGAGGGGACGAATGTTCCCAAAGCGGTGATTGATCTAAGTAAGAAGAAGACAGTAACGACGTTTTTAGATGGTGATCGGGGAGGCGAACTAATTCTAAAGGAACTCCTGCAAACGGCTGACGTTGATTACGTCGCATACGCGCCTGAGGGGAAGAGCGTTGAGGATTTGTCTCAGAAAGAGATTGTAAAGGCGCTGAGAAATAAAATCCCTATCGAGCAAGTGCTTGAGCAGAAGAGCAAAAGGAAGCCCCCACAAAACGTTCGGAAGGGACCAGAACCAGCGCCGCACGTAGCGGCAGTGGAAGCCCGCGAGCCGTCTTCCGTTGAAAAAAGCTTTAAAGGCTATACTGAGGCGCTTAATGGTACGTTGAACGCATTTTTGCTCGACGCTGAGGGGAAAGTTTTAAAAGAGGTGGAAGTGCGCAATCTTGTTAGCGCTCTCAAAGAGTCAAACGGTCTTGTTAAGAGCGTCGTTTTTGACGGAGTAATTACCCAGCGTATTCTTGATATTGCGGCAGAAAAGGAGCTTAATTACCTAATAGGCGTTAAAATCGGCAACGTTGTGAAAAGACCATTGTCGGTCAAAGTACTTACGACCGCAGATATCCAATAGCTTAACACTACGGGACTGTTTTTACCAGTCCTGTATCCAGCCTTTTTTTTGCTATTATTCCGTAAAGAAACCACTATCTTTAAATATAGTTTTTTGGAAGCAACCTTCCTACATAAATACTTTATACGACTTGATTTTAACCAGTTTAGCGTCTAACGACACCGAGGTAAGGCCCATGCATAAAGAGGAACTAATTCAATTACATACGCTTTTAGTTCGCGTTAAGAACTATTTTGAAGAACACACATTTTGCACTGGTGAGTTTGAGCGGTACACTGCGCTTCATATTGGCCCTATGCACATTCATAGAAGCAAAGCAGAACACAAGCACGCCATCTTTGTTCTTGGCAATGAGCTTGCATCTGTAATGGACTCCGAGGAGCTTTCGGGCACGGGGAGAATTTCCGCTCGAATGCAAGAACTTGCCGAGCGAACTGAGATGATTAGGCTCCGATAGATGTTAGGCTAGCATCTTTTCCATCAAATAGGCGTCTTCTCCGTCTTGATAATAAGAACTAATTACCTTCACGAGATTAAAGCCGAGCGAAAGGTACAATCGCTGAGCGAGTAAGTTGCTTAGCCTCACTTCGAGGAGTATTCTTAGAACCCCTTTCGTTCGCAAAACTTCGAAGAGGCTTTGCATGAGCATCGATGCAAACCCTTTATTTTGATATCTTCTGTCTATAGCTAACGATAAAATCTTCACGTCGAACAGCGAGGTAGCTATAGTGGTTAAGAATCCAACTACGTCACCATCTTTTTCTGCAACAAGGAACCCGTCAGGAAACGTCTCGTAAGCCGCCATAAACAGAATGGGGTTATACTCGTTAAATGCCTCTTTTTCGATACCGATAACCCGTTCAAAATCTGACGGTTGGAACCTGCGAATTGAGTTCAAGCGGCAAACCCTCGTTTAAGATTGTTGATGTGGAACAAGTTTATGGCACGTAGAATAATTAAAAGCTGTGGATAAGAACGATCGCGTTGCAGAAGTTCTCACAGATTTTATTAAGGCCAATTATTCGAAAATGATAGTTGAGGTTGGTTGCGGGAGGTTTTCGGCAGTTGCCGTGGCACTACGGCCTTTTTTTAAAGTGACGGCAACGGATTTACTTGACATTGACGCTGTCGATTGTCGGCTGGCACCAGTCTATGTCAAAGACGACGTAACCTCTCCAGTTCTGCGAGTGTACCAGGGTGCCAGTTTGATATTCTCTTCCCGCCCACCACTCGAAATTCAATCAAACATCCTAGCTTTATCTGGGCGAATAGGTGCTGATGCGCTGATAAAACCATTTGGTTCTGAAATCATTGAAGACGTGCGACTAACCTTGCGAAGCGTTCGAGGGCTACCACTGTATCTCTTTAAAAACGAACGACGTAAAGATAGGTAACACCCAACCGGTAATTCGAAACCATATCGGAGATTGTGACTCTTCATCCCGAAAGCGAATTCATGATGCCGGCGAATCCGGAAAAGCAAGAATTCAATTCGCATATGGCTATGTCACGCTTATGCTGGTCAGAAGTTTATTTTCAGTGAGGGCAAGAGCAAAGGTATAGGAACGATCCCAAACGCTTCAAACTGAATTTTTTAACTGCTGGATTTTAGATCCCAAAAGATTCAGCGAGCACTGCTTCGTTTAAGCGGCCGAGTTTGTGCGTAATGTTCGATTGCGCTTCTGTAACTGTTATTTGGGCAGGAGCAAACATAAACTTGTCAATCTTATAAAAGTCGTAGTCTGCTTCCTTAAACGTCTGGTAAAACGGTTTGCCGTATGATGAAGAAGTTTCCGAGGGAAGTCTCTCAAAAACCTCATCATAATTCTTGACGGTCATAAAGACATTTCCGTAATATATGATGCCGTCGTTAGTCATGCCCATTGCTCGGAGTGAATCATTTGTCACGGGTGCTATCGGACACGAACCAGCAGCGCTTTGTATTTTTCGAGTGTCATATCCAAGTTCAGCTGCTTTGTAAACGGCAACCTCGACTACCCGCCCTGCGACCTGTACTGTGCCGACTATCGAAGATGTCGGCGCATTTAGCAGCGTCAGTTTTGAGGGCTCAAGGTTACACTGCTCAGCTATCACTTCTGCAACTTTCTCGTCGGGTAAGCGGTCGCATTCAAGCGCGATTACCCCAAAATCATAATCATCTTCGTAATCTATCAGTTCGTACGTTTTCTTTGGCTGGCAAGATAAGGCTCGCGCAGGTCCCGAACCCATTGCGCTATATTTGTCATGTTTAATAGGCCAGCCCGCTTTTTGCGATCCGAGGGTAGCTAGCGCCGGATGATCGGTAAAAACGTGGATAAACACGAGAGGCGTATCCTTTAACGTCTGCACGGTTAGCCTAACTGATCCGAGTCCTCCAAGACAGATCTCTGTAAACATCTCTCCAGCTTCGTAGCCCCCTTCAACGTTAACACCGCAATCAATTACAGTGGAACCGTTGTCAAGTTCGAGCGCTTCTATCTTTAGCTCTTCAGTGTAGTCGAGCATTTCTTCAACGATTCCCATAGAAATCTCATTAACGCTAAGCACGTGATCAACTCCAAGACGTAGATAGGATAGAGGCTATATTTCTCTTACGATCGGTAGCCTTTGTCCTCATTGAACTATGTTGTTCTGGTGGCGATCCGGTTCTTCGTACTCACTAGTTGCTCCAGTTTGTGAAATGCTGTTCGTGGTGAGAGACTTTCGAGGGTTTTATTCGGGGAAATCCAGACAGATTCGTAACCAAAAGCGTCAACGAAGGCGATAACCCGCCTCTCAATCGATTCAACTGATTCTTTTGTTGCTACTGACGAGTCGACGCATCCTAAAGAGATTATTTTGTCGTGTACCTCAAAAAGCTCCTCAAATTTAAGAATCTCGCGATTCTGTGGGAAATCAACGACATCAAACGAAATAACTGAGATTTTTGCATCAAGTAGCTGCGGAAACGCCATGCTGACGTCACCTTCGACGTGACATATAGGCGTTTTAACTCTCTTAAATAAGAATGACAGAAGATCTAAGAAAATATCAATATCCTTTATACTGTCAACTGGTTCGACAATTTGAATCAAGCGTGCTTTGCTCTCTTTTAACGCTTCTATTTCAAACCGAATGATGGATGCAATGTCGAATAGTAGGTCCACGTCGCAACGTGAACTATATGGAGATTTGGTATCTAATTCGCAGCTTTTAGCAAATGAAAATGGGCCCGGTAAAACTGCTTTAACGAGCCTTGCGTCTTCGCACTCGGCAGCAGCAGTAAGAAAATCTAAGGTCATCATCGGCGTACGAGGGGCCCCTAACTTGTTTTCGATGCAAACGCGGCCATCAGTCGTCATTCCTGGAACATTGGAAGCCATCAATGGGATGGGATATCTGATCTGGCCGTCTGTGACTATGTCTATCTTGGCTTTTATTTGGCCTTGAACGGCATTCTTTACCGATGTAATAAAGGGGTTTTCACCACCAACGTCCAAATATTTTCGAATAGATTCGAGATCGGGTCTCTTCGGATAGCCGCTTAAGTTTGCGGTTAACATGTTAAGAACCTGCAGATACGAGTTTTTCTTGCTTTGAATCTCGATAAGTTCTATACAACGCAAGCGCGAGTCCATAAGCTGCGGGCCCTATTACGAAGCCGATTGGGCCGAGGGCAAAAATAGGTGCCGTGAAAGCGAGAATCGTAAGTGCTTGTGGCACTTTACCGGTACGGTTCGCCCACAAAGGAAGTATATAGAGGCCCGTCAGTTGATCGAGCACAGCCCAACTGAAGACTAGGAGCACTATCGCTCTGACGGGTTCTCCGATGAAGAGGTAGTAAAACGTGAGCGGAACATATACGATAGCTCTTCCTATGACCGGAATGAGCCCAAAAATGGCAATAAGTATCGCAAAAGTAACAAAATACGGCACTCCAAGGATGGCGTAGCCGACCGCAGCGAAAATGCCACTAACAAGGCTCGTTCCAAGATTAACAACGTAGAGCGAGTAATATATTCTTTGGAGATGCTGCAAAAACTGATGTAAGTCCTTTTGGTACGCGGTAGGCACTAACGTAACCATCTCATCTAAGAGGTCATGTCCGCGTAGCAAGATGTAGTATAGAAGCAGAGTAACGATTATGAGCTCGACGACATAGAGAGGAATGTTTGGAATAACTTGGGAGATTATTCCTGTTGAACTCGCAAGCGCGTCTTTCAGAATGGTAGATAATATCTGCGAGATTCTATCCTGAATGGTTGATACTTGAAGACTTTCGCTTATTCGAGTGCTAAGATTGTTAACAAGCCCTTCTAAGCCTTGGTTGAGGAGCTCATTTATAGTCTCAGAGGAGATAGAAAGACTCGTAATCTCACTATAAAGAATGTAAACGATATCTAGCAACACGAAGGCGAAGGCTGCAAAAATTGACGTTATGACGATCAGAATCGCGCTTCGTCGTCGGTGTATGCGTTTTTCGAGCCAGGCTGTGGGGTATTGAAGTATAAACGCAAGCAGAAGCGTCACCGCTATTACGTCTCTGAACGGCCACGAGATAAAAACGAGGACTACTAAGACAAATGCTGCGAAACCCAGTAGAAGCAATCTGTCGCGTTGCTTTTTATCCATAGTTTGGGACTAAACGCCTCCTTGGACTTGACCGTTCACTTAACATCAATTTTGTTATGTATAAGCATCGGTAGCGTTATTACCTTCAGCTTCTTGTAATATTATATGGATAGGCTCGAAAGGATCTTTGAACTGCAAGCAAGCTTTGATGCATCTGTGCAAAATCGACCCCCTTTCAGTGAGTGGAATAAGGAAGATAGGGTCGTCGCCTTGCTTGGGCACCTTATACAGGAGTCGTACGAGACACGCAATACGCTAGGCGTCGTCATAACTGGTGACCGGAAGTGGTGGAAACAGCAGATATTGACTGAAGAGAAGTGGTGTAATGTCCATGAAGAGCTTATTGATTGCTTACACTTCTTAGTTTCTGCGATGATTAGTGCGGGTTTAACTCCGCAAACGGTCTTAGAAGCTTATGAAAAAAAGAACCTCGAAAACCGGAAGCGGCAAACTGAAAGCTATTAGATTTTAATTTTTCCGTACCAGCCGCCCCTCCCTACAAACTCGAAGTCGATAGTGTCTTCTCTAAATCGTTCAAGTATCTCAGCTAAATGTGGCTGATAGTCCTTCACGCTCGCCAAAGGCGAGTCGATTAGAACAGCTATCTCGTTGTCAAACTGTTGTATCAGCGCTTCGTAGACTTCCTTGACGTTTAGTCGCTGTGACTTTTTCATCGCTTTTAGTATTTCTGTAAGCGGAACGGCGTGTATATACGGCGGTCGTCGGGCTGATGAAACTTCATTGCTCTTGAGCGTCATAAGTTGTATTCGATCTTTGACTCCAATTTTAAGAGGTCCGCCACATACTGAGCAGGTCTTTAGAACTCTCCCTTCAACGATGATATCTTCCAAGTTGTACGCTTTTTTACAACGGCGGCAGCCGGTCAAATGGTACTTGCCCTCCCGCGGATCGAGACCAACGTTGAGGACTATCTTGCGGCCGTTGACGCCTTCAAAAGCCTTTTTAATCTCGCGAAAACTTGCACGGTTTAAGTAGAATCGTGTTATTTCTCTGCCTAGCTTGTCTGGTGACGGTGAATGGGCGTCGCTACACGTTATGAAAGTACACGAGTCTAATTCTGCAATTTTACTTGCCATCTGGGTGTCGGCGCTTAATCCAAGCTCCAAGAAGGTAACATGCTTTGTATTTGTTCCATAGCAATCGTGAATGCTCTCAAAAGCCGCATACATTGAAGTCCACGGCGTAAAAGCGTGTGAAGGTCCAATAAGCGCACCGACACCACGAGCCAAGCTGACAAGGCCTTCGGGTGACATCTTAAGCTGAGGTCTACCGCTTGTAAGCCGGGAATATCCCCCCTCCAAAATGATATCGTGCAGTTTATAAGCCGAAGAGAGACTTGGGAAGAATAACAAGTGGTGGATACGCCCTCCTATCGTTGTTTCGACTTCAGCTTGGATTATGTATGCCACGCCATTATTTTCGTAACGGTCCCCAACTTGTTCTAGGTTCGATTCAAGCTCATCAAGCCAAGGCCTATATAGGCAATCTCCCGTTCCAAGTATATCAACGCCCTTGATACGAGCTGCTTTACTCATATGTGGCAAGTCCATTTTGGGGCTCGTCCCTATGCTGAAACGCGAATGTAGGTGTAAATCCGCATTAAAGTGTCTCATCTCTTGCCATTTCACAAAACAAATATATATATAGATCACAACCTGCGCTCTTTTCAACCCCGCTGGCGCAGTTTTTAAGTCAAGAGAATGAATATACATAGCGAAAGGCAACATGTCTGAAGCAAAAGACTCTATGGATCAAATTTTCACAGCAATAACATCGACAGCTAATGCGTTAGCGAAAATGGTCAATGCGACGCATGTTTTTGTGATCTCAGACATGCCGTGTAACAAAGTGTCATTTGATGTCCCTGCGACCTTTATCACAACTTCTTCGCTTGCTAAAGGTGTCAGCGAAGAATTGCGAGACTTTTTGCGCGAAGGCGCCACCCGAACCTTCAAAGCTAACATCATTGCCCCCGCGTTGAACGATTTTGCTCTTGTGCAGGACGTAGCTACAGCTGCTTATATTGACGACATATTGGACGGAGGGTACGTTCTTGGTGTTCTATGTCTATCTGAATTATCATCGATTGTTGTATGCGACGTCAAGCAGCTCGCAACTGTGAAGACAATAGATAAGACGGGCGAGCGTGTCGACCCAACAGTGCTAAAAGCCGTATTGCGTTTGGCTCTCGAATTGGGAAGAGAAGGAAGAGAAGGTAAGAAAGTAGGAACCGCGTTCATCATTGGGGATACCAACGAAGTGTTAAAGAGATCCCACCAGCTCATCCTCAATCCATATAAAGGTCACGCTGAGGATACGCGTGACGTCAAGAATCGCTCTCACTGGGAAACCGTTAAAGAGTTTGCGCAGATTGACGGCGTGTTTGTAGTAGATGAGAAAGGTGTGATAATATCAGCGGGCAGATACTTAGATGTTAACACTAAGTCAATCGAGCTTGAAGGACTTGGCGGGCGACACATGTCAGCGCTTGCAGTGACGCGAGAGACGCAAGCAATCGCGGTAACCGTTTCAGAAAGCGGGGGCACAGTCCGCCTTTTCAAAGATGGCATAGAAACCAAAATCGAATCGAGCGCCGATCTTCTCTTGCTTTTGACTTGAAATGACGCTCTATGCCAGACTAATCTAGTAGCTACGCTCGATTTCGTAGGAAGCGATCATCAAAAGGCTTTTTCCCAACCGTGCTCTCGTTTTATTACTATCAGCTTATTAACTGAGGGTTGACATTAATCTCCCCACTGCAGAGCCAAAGAAATCATAAAGATCGCATTCGTGAAGAGTGCGGGGGGTGCGATTTGAACGCACGAACTCCTATGAGACAGGGTTCCTTACTCACATTGTGTAGTCCTAAGCCCTGCGCCTTTGACCTGGCTTGGCAACCCCCGCTATGAGCTTTTATGTGTTTTGCTATTATTTAAAAATCTAGTTGCGCAGTAAGCTATTATTATGAAAAGCGGCGTGAGCAGGAAAGTAAATGCAGCGATCTGCGAAATATCGCTTGTTGGGACGGGTGGGTGCGTGCCTAAAAAGTAGTCGGCGAAATCGTTTGCAAGAAACCATACAAGGGCAACGGCGGGTACGCGAAATTTAAGTTGTCGTATCAACAGTAGCGGAAGGATAAATTCAGCGGCCATTGCAATATGCATGAGAACAAGCACTGTGTACAGGCTGCTATCGATAGAAAAATAGAACGCGCTGAACCCTAAAACGACAACTACAGTCCACGTACCATATTTTGCCAATCCGACGGCTGTAATGAAGTTGATTAGATCTGAGCTACGCTTTGTGCTCGCATATACGGCGAGAACAACGGCAACTAACATCGTATACAATGGGCAGTCTGGTATGAATACCCAAGCAAAGGGGCTCGCAGATACGAGCTGATCCCAGTAGTAGAATAGGCCGACTACCGAACCGGCAATGTTGATTACAATAATCGCAATCATAAGTGGAGTGTTTTCCACTAAGTTACGAAGTCTCACGTCCCGGATTCACTCCTGATCTCTCTAGCGGGCACCCCACCGACAAGGGCGTCTCTTGCAACGTCCGCGTTGACAAGCGAGCAGGCCGAGACCGTCGCACCACTTTCAATGACAACTCCGGCCAGCACTGTTGTATGTGCCCCTATCAAAACATTTTTGCCGATGCTCACTGGCCCTTTTTTCCATTTATCTACTAAGAACTCGTGACAAAGCAGAGTAGAGTGGTATCCAATGACGGAATTGTCCCCGATTTCTATTAATTCAGGAAAAAAGATGTCAAAAGTGACTTCCAAACCGATTGCAACATTCTTGCCAACTTTAACGCCTATTGAACGATAGAGCGCGTTTTTTATCTTCAGTGAAGGCAAGAAGCCAGATATGCGTATTACCAAGTAGTTCAGGGCCACTCTCAGGGGGTTTCTGATTTTTGACCAACCCCACATCGAATTGCGCCCATATGCCGCGTACTCTGTCAATCGACGCACGGAATATTGAAAGCATAGCTCTTGATTTATAGTTTTACCAAAACATTTAATTTCAATGGAAAAAGGATTCTGACTGTGATTTTTGCTATTAGCTGGATGATGAACTGCGACGTTTAAAAGTGAAGAGGCTTACCATGTTTGGATCTTCGGGAATTCGCGGGGTGGCAAATAAAGACCTCAACTCAGAGTTAGCGGTCAGTGTTGGACTTGCGGTCGGATCGAGATGTAGGTCTGCCGTTATAGGCAGAGATCCTCGAATAGCAAGCGAGATGATTGAATTTGGCCTTATTTCAGGATTAACCGCCTGTGAGTGCGACGTTACACGAATCGGCCTCGCGTCGACGCCGACGCTCTCATACGCAGCACGCAATTACGATTGTGGTATCATGGTGACGGCGTCGCACAACCCACCTGAATACGTTGGAATCAAATTGTGGAATGCCGATGGCACGTCGTTCAATAGCGAGCAGCAAAGAGACATTGAATCATCAATCACTGAAGCACAGTCGCGTCCTACGTACGCGGGAAATCGGGCTAACTGGGACGCAATCGGGAAAATCGCATCTTACGACAACGCGATCAACGATCATAAGAGGGAACTACTGACGCATTTTAACCAGGTAAGCTGTCGCGTCGTCGTTGACTGCGGCTCAGGGGCAGGCGCAACCATCACACCATATGTGCTCAGAGATATGGGTTGTGAAGTTATCACTCTGAATGCGCAGCTCGATGGGTTTTTTCCTGCAAGAAATCCTGAACCCACCGAGAGCAACTTGAGCCTCCTCATAGAAGCTGTGCGAAGTTTTCATGCTGATATCGGCATAGCGCATGACGGTGATGCTGATCGTATGATGGCGGTAGACCGCGGTGGCAAGTACATAACCGGTGACGAGATGCTCACTTTGTTCGGGGTACACGAGGCGAAAAAGATGGCAGTTTGTCCCGTTGATGTCTCACGTGTGGTTGATGATGTACTCTCCTGCCCTGTCCGTCGAACGCGTATAGGTGACGTTTATGTCTCCGAAGAAGTTAAGCGTTCGGGAGCGGACTTCGGAGGTGAAAGCAGCGGCAGCTGGATTTTTCCCAACGTTTCTTATTGTCCAGATGGCATCTATGCAGCGGCGAGAATTGTTTCAATTTCAGCCGAACAATCGATCTCTGAACTCATCGCACAGTTTCCAAAGTATCACATTTTGCGGGGATCCTGCAAGCACGAACGTGACAAAGATCCAATGGTTGCGATTGCTCAAGAATTACACTCGCTTAACTACGTCGAGATGACGACGATAGACGGCGTGAGGCTTGATTTTGAGGAAGGCTGGATCTTGGTGAGAAAATCTGGAACAGAGCCAAAGCTAAGGATAACTGCTGAATCGCAAGACTTGGCTACCGCAAAAGAGTTCTACACAACCGCTCTTAGCATTGTAAAGAGGCACCTGTAATGTTAGCGGTCATACTCGGCGCGGGCGAAGGGACACGGATGAGGCCGCTCACTTACACCCGTCCGAAAGTCATGCTACCGGTGCTAGGGATCCCCATAATTGAACACATCGTGAACTCGTGCGTCGAGGCACGCCTTAAGCGAGTGATAATCGTTACGGGGTACAAAGAGGATGTTATTCGCTCTCATTTCGATGAAGTGCAGCACGGAGCTCAAATTGAGTACGTAACGCAAGACAAACAGTGCGGGACGGCGGACGCAATTAACCAGGTTAAAGACCTCGTTGATGAGCGCTTTCTTGCTCTCAATGGCGACAGTCTGATAAGTCCTCTCACTTTAAAATCGCTGGCTGAGACCCGGCAAGATTTAGCAGTTGTTATCGCAGCTAAGAGTGTAAAAGAGCCCACTAACTATGGCATAATCGATGTAGCCGGCGATGCTGTTTTAAAAATAGCGGAAAAACCTGATCGACCTGTTTCAGATTTGGCAAACTTAGGCGTGTACGTTTTTACACCGATGATATTCGACGCTATTGCTCGGATCCCTAAGTCGGTAAGAGGCGAGTACGAGATTACAGACGCGATACAGTTGTTGATTGACCAAGGTGATAAAGTAGGGTATCTTAACGTCAAGGAAGAGTGGATAGACGTTGGGAGGCCTTGGGATCTGTTGTTTGCAAATAAGCTCCTCTTCCAAAATCTTAAATGCGAAAACGAAGGTATCGTCGAGCCCTTTGCTACTATTGAAGGCAACGTGAAAATAGGACGCGGTTCAATTGTCAGAAATGGCGCGTATATAATGGGCCCGGCAATAATAGGAGAACGCTGCGAGATAGGGCCAAACTGTTGTATTCGTCCTAATACGTGTATCGGAAACGGAGTCAAGATTGGCAACGCTGTTGAAGTAAAAAACTGCATAATTATGGACGACAGTCGAATTGGGCACCTATCCTACGTTGGCGATAGCATCATCGGACAGCGATGTAATTTCGGTGCAGGGACATTGGTAGCTAACCTCCGTTTTGACGAAAAGCCCATTAAGGTCGCTGGAGTGCACACGGGACGACGAAAACTTGGCGTCATTATGGGCGACGACGTACACACCGGCATAAATAGCATGTTAAATGTCGGAACGTCGATAGGCCCCGGATCGATTGTCGGCGTTGGCGCACTAGCTGCCGGAGTATATCCGCCAGGTTCGCACATCGAAGGGAAAGGAGCCACGAACTGATAATGCGTTCTACTCACTTTTAGATGATAAGTTATTTAGCCGATGGCGCTTTTTAGCTCAAAGGAGACGAGCTATGCGGATTGCTGTTTTTGTTGGAACGCGAGCGGAGCTAATAGGGATGGCTTCTTTTCTCAAGGAAATTGACAAGAACGATGAGGCTGAACTCATTTTCGCTCATACCGGGCAGCACTTTGACCCCGAGATGTATGAAGATCTGCTAATCGATTTGGGTCTTAGAGAGCCCGATTACAGCCTCTCGCTTGGGAATATGAGTTATAATAAGCAGATCTCCGCAATGATCAGTCAGATCGACGATATATTAGAAAAAGCACGACCTGATTTCGTATTCGTTCAAGGCAATGTCATCTCTTCGTTTAGCGCAGCTATTGCGTCTTCGATGAGATATGTTCCAGTTGGGCATATTGAGTCGGGTTATCGTTCGTTACGCGATGTGCATAGTGATGTAAGAAGAAAGGTAATCGAAATGTGCTCGACGCTTTTTTTTCCCGTATGTAATACGGCCTACCTGAATTTGCTCGAAGAGTGCTATGATCCTGATTACGTCCACTATCTAGGCGATCCTCTGATAGATTCGCTCCTTGATTACAAACCAAGAGCATTAAAGGCGTCCTCTTTTGATGCATATCGCGAAGGCGAAAAGCAGCTTGCTGCATTTGCTGTGAGGTTGCCGTGGAATATTGGAAACCCTGAGGCACTTGGTCGAATCGTGGAAGCTGCAGTCAGTCTCGACGATTACAGCGTCATCGTTCTTCTTCATCCAAACACACGAAACCACCTCATTAAGTTTGGTCTGATGGACAAATTGGAGTCGTGCAATCATATCCATCTAATCAACCCTCTTCCTTACACAGATTTTTTACGACTAATGATGGATTGCGATGTTCTAATCACCGATTCTGGGGGCCCTCAGAAAGAAAGCGCGATTTTGCAAACTCCGTGTATCACACTTTCTGATAGTACCTACTATATTGAGACGATTGAAAATGGATGGAACCGGTTAATAGGCAAGAGTCCCGATGCTCGTGTCTTGACTGACGCCATACGATCGACAACGTCAGGAAAAAAAATAGAGGACCCCCTGTACGACGGAAAATCGTCAGAGCGAATTGTAACCAAAGTCGTTCAGCTTTTTGAAGAAGGGAGGCTCACGATCTCCCCGCAAGTATCAAAAACGGGCTTTTATACCCACCTTACGTGTTTTTCTGAGGGTTTTATGGGTATGCGAACGCGCTTCGCGTCCCAAGCAGAGGGTACTGTTCAGGCTATGTTCGACGAGACGGGAACTCTCACCCTAGACACAACGCGAGCTCAGATAGTGCGCACATTTGGAGCAACTAAGAAGACTTAAGAACCTTGAAAAAAATCACGCTTTAGATGATCGATAGCTATACGCTATTTTTGCTTATAATCTCCATCCTTCTTTCATTTGTAATTGCGTTTGCTACAGCGCCGCCTCTCATCTCGAGAATGAAATCTGCAGGAGTAGCAGGCATCGACGTTCACAAAGTGGCCAAGCCTCATATCTCTGAAATGGGTGGTTATGCAATTTATGCGGGGTTAGCCACGACGTTAATCGTTGCTGCTTTTTTAGGCATTAGTTTAGAGCTGATATTGATCTCACTCCTGGTGGTGACCCTATCAGCAATGGTAGGGGCCCTAGATGATGTAATGCACCTCGGTGCTTGGGAAAAGCCCCTCCTCGGTTATCTCGCGGGCATTCCGCTTATTTTAGCTGCTGGGAGCGATCCATATCTGTTAGTACCTTTGGTGGGAACCATCTGGCTAGGGCTTGTATGGATTCCTCTTATACCCTTTGCCGTTACCGCGGGAGCTAACGCTGTAAACACCTTTGCCGGATTCAATGGAATGGAGACCGGGTGTGGCGCTATAGTGACTTTTTGTCTGATAATCGTCGGCGGAGTTATGCTGTCGCCGACCAGTAACATAGCGGGGCTAATAATATTGGCGGCGCTACTCGGGGCACTTGTGGGTTTTTTTCCATACAACAGGTACCCTGCCCGCATATTCACAGGCGATATAGGGACGCTCTGTATAGGTAGTGCTATAGCTGTCGGCGCAATAGCGCTAAAAATCGAAGTTTTCGCTGTCATCGCAGTTTTGCCTTATATCATCAACTATGCCATGGTGCTGTTCTCAGTCGGAAAGGTTACAGAAAGTCATCTATTCACAGCCACTCAAGTTAAGGATGATGGGTACATGATCCCGTCTAAATCATATTCTGTCCGAAAGAACTTGTCTGATTACATATTAAGCCGAAGATCAATGAAAGAGCCGGAGCTCGTGAAACTAATGTGGCTGTTTTGCGGAATATCCGGCGCTGTTGCCATAATTCTCGCAGTGCTGTCAACTTTGTGAACCGTTAGTCGGGGCTTCAGCAAGAAAAAAGAGGTTACCCCGCCTCAATGCTGGAGGTGCTCAGAATGTCCTTTAAGTTTATTCGGTTGGAAGAGAGTATTCTCGCGGAATCAACGATTAATAAAAAAAGCAAAATGCTGCAGTTGACTGTCCGGGCGTCTCGGTCACCCTGCAGCTACAAGAGCTGTTGTGAATTGATATTGACCGCGTCGACGGGATAAACGTATCTCGCATCTGTCGTTGAGTTACTGCTGGAGGGTGGATCCATCCACAGGCTCACGTACAACGTGCTCGTTGAACCAAACGTGGGTATAAATCCGAATCTGCTCGACCCGCTGCTTTGTGGCAGGTCTATGGTTACTGGCTTTGTTTCCCTGCCGTTCAACGTGACTGGTTTATATCTGTCTTGCCAAGCGATGTGCAAGCTTATCGGGTCGCTTCCATGATTCGTTACATAGACAACTGTCGAATCGCCTTTTACTTCGACGTTGCTAATTGATGCATATTGTGCCGGCGTTGAGGAGACCTTACTTTGGTCAATTTTGTACACTACGGCATCGCTGTTTTTGAAGACTTCCGTCATAATTCCAGTATCTGGAACAAAGTCCGGTAGTGGAAATTGCCAAAGATCGCTCGAGTATTTTGCCTTTACACTATCATAAACGTAGTAAGTCATGTTCATTTTTTTCGCAACGAGCAGCTTAGTGGCAGAATCTGTGGAGCCGTTCATAAATGTAGCAAGGTCGGTGAGTTGCGATAACTGGTGGGTAACTACGTATGAGTTTTCTGAGTCGGTGGACAAGACTGCTCGTGCGTTAGTGAAGGTGCTTACATATTGGAGGAACGTTGGATCTGACAATACCCCGTCTTTTGACGACGTGTTATTTTTAAGCCACTGCAGCGCAACCCTCTCATTATTTGTAAGCTTAGGATCTTGAGCATGGGAGGCAAGGGCAGTGGTAGTCGCTATGTGAAAAACGGGGGAGAGTATGGAGATAATCACAAAAACGATAATAAGAATCGAACGTATTGACCTCCTATCTCCTCTTCGGCGCACGTCTTGAACGCGGGGCTGCGGTTCATATGCCAGTCTGAAAACTAGCATTGAGGCAAGTATGGACAAAGGGAGGACGAGATAAAGTATCGACCGCAGTCCATCTTGATTTCGCAGCGCGTATGGTATCATCCGTTGGAAAAGCCATGGCATACTGGGGGCTGCTGTCCCTATTACCCCGATAAGTGTAGGTAGCAAGGCCACGAGGAGCCAGCTTGAGACAAGCATGTTACGCAGATTTGTCTCCGGGGAATCCCAAAGCGTCGTTTTGTAGACGAGAACGCTTAGAATGGGAATGAGGCCGAGACATGATATCAAGAAAGCTAATGAAAAAGCTATTTGAGCTGAAAATACAAAAGAAACAGCAATAACTCCTGCTATCGCGACTATCACTAAAATAATGATCAAATTCAACACGTTTTTGGTCGAATGGCCGATAACAGCAAAAAGTCTATCGCGGCGTTTATGAACTGATCTTGTATCGGCGCTCCCGCTAAAGAGCATGCCGACTGCGCCGAGTCCCAACATCGCTGCTGATAACGTTAGTACTTCTGGAATGCTCCAAGGAAGTGTTTGATACTGGCTATACATGGAGAGCCACCATGGGGCGCTTATTATGACCGGAAGCACAATCATCGCACTGATTTGTTTCAAATGCATTCGCGTGCCGAGATTAATCAATACGTACAGTATGATGAATAGGGTGAAAATGTAGTAAAACGTTGTAGTGGAAAACCGGTGGGTAAATATGAGCGTGGTCACGGTGAGAGCGCCTAACAATGTATATTTCGAGCTCAGGATGGACTTTCCCCCGTCATCTTTGATTGTACTGTAAAGATAGTACGTCGCGAGGTACATTAGGATAAGTCCAAAGCTTGACGGCACGATATACTGGGGCCCTAATATGGTCGGGTTAGGGCTAAATGTTGCCGAAAAAAATGATGCCAACGCGGCTATTCGCGTGTCGCCGGTGATCTTCTTTACGACAACAAAGGTAGTGAGGATAAACGAGATTAAAATGAAAGTCGAGAATCCCTGCAGTAGCAGTAGAAGATCGGAATTCAAGTTGATGTCAACGCCGCCAAGTATAGCAACTGCACTGAATATAATGGGGAGGCCGGGCGGTTGGCCGTTATACCAGACGTCACCGAGCGCTGCGTTTGGATTGGTGGCGCTAAGAGCGCGGTTCTGTTGGATATATTTTGCGAGCGCGATGTATGTTGACGTATCATGGTCGATCAGATCGGTGCCGCCATTCCAATATCCCGCAGAACCTACAGTTATTAGAAGGATAGTGAGGGTCGTCAGCAAAATGCCGACTGATAATTTTTTGCCGAGCCTTCTTGTGGAAGTGGGTGCGACCGTACGACTCTTTTGTGCTGATGAGGTCAGTGCGGATCCTGATTTAGAATACCCTTGATTTTGCTCGTATCGCCCTCGCATTAGAAGAAGCCTACCTCGAATGTTGTATACTCAAGCTTTCCCATTAAATCGCTATGTCCGCGTCACTTATAGTTTTTGGTGTCCGATATCTGTAACGCGAAGCTTGAACCAGCTCAGCAGCAATATGGTATATACAATCTCGTTTGCAACCATCCCGGTAGCGATTGCGAGCATACCGTCTATGTATGGAGTGAGTGCAAACATAACAGACAAAAACGTTAAAGTCCCAAATGCGATTCCCCAGCCGACTATCTTCGCGCCCTCACACGCTGTTACTAATTTGTCCCATATCCTGTTATAGACGAAGAGCCCCGCATAAGTTGCGAGAACAAGCAAAAGTGGGAGGATTAATGCGACTCTAAAAATTTTTAGGAAGATCCAGCCACTTATTAACGATACAACAAACGCCGCGGTAAAAATTGGGATGCCACCATAGGCAAGATATCTCCCAACGGTAGGTCGTAAGCTCTGGTCAATTGAGCAGAAACGCGGATAAAGGGCCATTGTGAGAACAGTTACGAGCGGCACGATCAAAAATATGCTTGATCGGTAATGTGCGCCGAAGACTCCGACAGCGTAAGCCGTTGCTATTATGTTCAGATAGAGAAAGCTAATCTGTTGCGCTGAAATACCGAGTACACTATCCGCACCTAGGTATACGCTAAGTGGAAGGAGTGACTTAATGCTTGGAATCGAGAATCGTGCGAAACTGACTGGTACCCGGTAAATGAGGATAAGAGAGCCGAGCAAAGCGCCAACACATATGCCAATCAACCCCAGCGATAAGTCACGATAAATGACGAAAAAAATGAGCGCAATGCTCCAATAAAGAACGTCCGCGACGACAACGAATCTAATCTTATATAGTGCTAGTTTGAAAGATTGTGCGACGGTGTAAAGTGTGAGAAGAACCGCTATGATATAGCCAAAAACCAACTCATACCGTGTAATTCCCAGTAACGCTAAAGAGCTTTCCGAATACCCGATGATAATTACGGGGACAGAAATTACAACAGCGAGAAAAAAAGCCATGAAAAATGCATTTGTAGGCACATCAGCAATGCGTTCATTTCGTTCGGCTACGAGCTTTACGATGGCTTTGGGAAGCCCAAGCATCATTACTGCGTTTAAAATGGTTGCTATCGCAAGAACGATTAGATAGGTCCCATAAACTTCGACCCCAAGGACTCGGCCAATGAAGAGCTCCTCTGCAAGCGAGATGATTTTTGCTAGCGCATATCCGACTCCTAGAACAGAGAACCCTCGCAAAATACTCCGGATAAAGTCAAGAGAAAGCAAGTCTCGTGCTTTGTGGAAAGCAGCCGCAAATCTCGAGACTGTGTTGGCCATATCGGTCAACTATTCAGCCCGCTCTTGTTAAATATACTTCTGTCAGTGCATCTAAAAGATTATTAACGTCCATCTGCTATAATCAACCGGATGACCCAAGAAAGATGCAGGCTGCTTTTTGCAACTTCATTTGATGTTAGATTAGTTGATAGCGTGAATACCGACGGCAGCACGATTCGGCTTCTAAAGGATAGTTTGCTGCCATACGCGAGTATGTGTGACCTTTTTTTGTTTACCGGGGACACTCATAGGTTTGAATTGGCATCAGCAATCGAACATGTTCCCGCAGCGCTTTTTCACAGATTTGGCCTTTGGCATCTTTCCTACACCATTATGAGTGCTTTCAAAATTGCCAAGCGATTGAAGGGAAAGTCCCTTGTAAAAGGCTTTAGCGCTGCGTGTCCAGGCGCAGTCTTGGCAGCTAAACTCAAAGAAAAGCCGTCTGTAGTCTTTTATGAATATAACTGGGCATATCAAGTTACGCATGTGAATAAAGGAAAAGCCTTTGGAACGTTAGCTAGCTTGATCGAAAACTATGTCATCAAAAATGCTGACGTCGTGGTAACACGCAACGCATCTCTCAAAAATGAGCTTCAACTAAGAGGAGCAAGGAGGATAGTTATTATTCCATTGACTTTTGATGAAGACGTTTTTCGTCCTGGAATTGATTTCACAGAGCTTAAAGAAAAATATGGAATTCGGGACGAAAAAATCCTCATGTTTGTTGGGAGATTGCATCCGGTAAAAAGACTTGATCTATTACTAAGGGCAGTTCAGCAGCTTGATCAGAAATATAAACTGTTTATCGTTGGTACGGGTACCCTTGAAAATGAACTCAAGGAAATGGCAGAATCTTTAGGGGTTGCTGATCGAGTTCTCTTTACCGGGGCCGTGCCCTACTCTGAAGTGCCGAAGTTTATGAATTTGGCAGATTTGATGGTGATGACGAGTTCAATCGAAGGTCAGCCCAGAGTTCTGATCGAGGCGATGTCTTGTGGAACGCCCGCAGTGGGTACAAACGTGTTTGGAATAAGAGATACGATCGAGGAAGAGGTTACTGGGTACCTTGCGTCTGACGATCCGAGTGACATTGCGGAGAAGATTTCTAAAGCCTTGGAGAACGAAGAGTTACCACACATGTGCAGATCAGTTGCACTAAAAAACTACTCAAATAAGATGTGCATAGCAAAGGAAAAGGCCTTGTTTGAAGAGCTTTTGAGTGGTCACTAGGAATGAGGGTGATGCCCTCCCATCTTTGAGCGTTCGAGATAGCGGCTAATCTCATGGTTCAGCTTGTTGTTCGAGCTCTTGTTCAAACATCTTGGTTAAAACTTCTTTCATATTTTCCCGAGGGATAGTGCCGGTGTTTTTGAGTCGACATTTTTCTAAATATTCTTCATAAGTGCAAATGTGCCTTGCAGGGTTACCTGCATATACTGTATTTGGAGGTACGTTCTTGGTGACGACGGATCCAGCCCCGACGATGCTGTTAGGACCGATAGTCACATTGGGCATTATTATTGAGTTCACGCCAATAAAGGAGTTATCGTGGATAGTTATCGGACCAAACTTGGTGCCTTCGAAATCATGATTTTGCTCCAAAACCCACTTCGCACCGTCGTGAGTCATAAAGGTTACTCCATACGTAATTTTACAGTTATTGCCAATAGAGATTAAATACGGCTCGGTGCTTAAATTGCAATAATAGAGTTGACAATTGTTACCAATCCGCACCCCTAGTCTTCTAGCTAAATAGACTCGCGTATTACCCGTGCTAATTCGGAATAAAACGATATTTAATCTGTAAATAAATTTCTCTAACCAGTTCATGTATTCGTTGCTCGAGTATTCCAACCGTCGGTGCAGCGTCAGATAGTCACGTATGTACTATCTTAGGCTTAGCTATTGTCTTCAACTTTTCGATCGTCTGAATGTGAAGCTGAACAACAAAAAAAACGTGAGCTCGGGCTTAGAAGAATACAGATTATTATTAACGTAAATACATAATCATAACCAAAGGCTTTAGCATGTTTAAAGCGGTTCCAATAGAGCGACGCAGCAGACTTATCCATGATTTCCCATATCGTGCTAATCATAGGAGATGTCCGCATGCAGCAATTGTGAACCTGACGAAAAGCGGAGATTGTATTTTTGACTGCGTTTATTGCTACGCCAAGGGTTACCCATGGTCTCGTCCTGGGCGCTCAATTGAAGTCTATGAAAACACGCCGGAATTGCTTGAAGCGGAGCTAAGTAGCCTAGCGATCTGTCCCCCGCTCTATTTTTGCGCAGTCACGGACCCTTTCCAACCACTTGACCTCGTGTATAACACCGCACTACGCTCCATGAACGTTGCTGTTGAACACAATGTCTACTTCACTATCGTTACCAAGTCGGATCTCGTGCTTAAAATCCTTGATACCAATTGGTTCGACTACAAACGACTTCGCGTTTCGCTTACGTGTGAAAGCATTAATGAGAAAAAATTGCGCGTGCTAAGCAAGGCACCCTCCGCTTTCAGAAGGTTTAGAGCGATCGAACAGCTCTTAAACGCAGGCGTCGATGTAGTGGCAAGAGTCGATCCGATCATTTGTGGGTTTACAGACGATCACGAAGAACTGACCGAGCTTTTTGAGAGGCTAAGTTCGATAGGAATTAAGAATGTTACTATATCGACGGGCACTTTCAACGCGAGGGTTTTTAACAGACTAACCTCTAGAATAGAGAATAGTTCATTCTCAGATTTGGTGGCTGAAATACGAGCTAACTATACGCTTAAAGAAGGGAACCACTCACTTAGTTTTGTTGATCGGTTAAAACTATATAGGCAAGTTGAGTCACTTTGTGGGAAGTACGAAATGACCCTGTCAATATGTTTGGAGCAGTATGATCCTGCCCTATTCCGGCCAACGCAATGCACAACGCTCGGTAAATTAACTATGAGAGACGAGAGCGGGCGTTTCACGCCAATTTGTAACGGTGACTGCCTAACTGCATGCCCAGACAAAGCTGCACCGTTGTGTCAAAACAGAAAGCTTGCGTTCGAGTATCCCTATAAATGGGGGACCCTTCGACAGACCAAAACTAAGCGGAGCTGTCGTAAAGAAAGTCACTTTGAGCTTTACGATGCTTTTAAATATTAGCCGACGGGAATGAACTTGTCTTATGTCTTCGTGATATGATTGGACTAGTTACAGGTGGATACGGATTTATTGGCAATCAACTTGCTGAATTGCTTTCAAACGAGTTCTCAGAAGTACGGATTTTAGACAACCTCAGCAACGTAGCGCGAGTGGTTCGATTGCCTAATGTTCATCTTATTGAAGGTGACATTAGGGATGCTGAAACGACTTTTAAGGCACTTAGAGACGTTGATATAGTCTTCCATACTGCTGCGCGCGTAGATGTTGTTGCAAGCACGCGAGAGCCATTTGTCGATTTGGGAAACAATATATTAGGGACTCTCTCGGTGTGTGAAGCTGCTCGGAAGAATGATGTATCTAAGATAATCTATTCATCAAGCGCTGCCGTGTATGGAAATGCAGATGTTTTTCCTATTGACGAGATGCAACCGATCCAGCCCATCTCGCAATACGCAGCTAGTAAGTATTCCGGCGAGCTGTATCTGGCCGCTTATCACAGCTTGTACGGCATAGACACGATTTCGTTGCGTTATTTTAATGTCTATGGGCCATATCAGCGACCCGAAAACGCATACTCTGGTGTGATAAGCAAGTTTTTCTACGACGCGAGATCAAATGCCAAAATTGAGATATTTGGGGATGGGAAGCAGACTCGCGATTTCGTTTACGTAAAGGACATAGTTAGGGCAAATCTACTAGCTGCAAAAAGTAAAGCTTCAGGTGCTGCTATTAACATCGGAAGTGGAGTAGAGACGTCCATCAACGACCTAGCAATAAAAATAAAAGAGATGGTTCCCTCAAATGTACGTATCGAACATGTGACGCCACGGGTTGGCGATGGGAGGCGATCTCTGGCAGACATTAGCTTAGCAAAGAAGCTCATAAACTATGAGCCAGAAACCAAAATCGCTGACGGTCTTGAAAAGTTAAGTCGTTTTATGAGCTAGATTTTGTAGCTTTATTTTTATAAGAAAAGACTAGGTTCGTTCAGTCTCTATTTGAGAAAGCAAGTCTAAGGTTTCACGTCTGTCTGAAGTATATAAGTAAATGAGTTTTGGGGGATCATGTCGAGCATCATACAAATTGCCCTTGCCTTTATTGCTGTCCTTGTCGTTCCGGGGTTCGCTATGTCGCTCGCATTTTTTCCAAGATTGAATCAACTAGAAGTGACCGAGCGGCTTGCAATATCTATCGGACTAAGCATTACAATCTTAGTTACGATTGGGCTTCTCATGGGCTATTCTCAATCGCTCATAAGTCTCACAGGCGGAATCACCGCTGTCAGCCTGCTGGCGGTTCTTACCATCGTAACCATCTTTTTCTTAATTATATGGGCTTTACGAGCAGCGAGCTTGGCGGTCAAAGACAGGCGTAAGGTAGATAAACCTCGACAAGGTGCTTAGCCCCCCTCAACGTCTTAGGGGGTAAACGGTTATAAAGTTAATTTTGCTAAATCGAAAGCTTCGGCTTTGCTGTGATTATGCGTAACTAGCATCCCGGCCTGAAAAGCGCGATACTGAGCAAGACCGGCAATCGCTTCTGTCCTAACATAGTATTTGTCATTCTGCGTTTCGTGGAGTTTTAAAGCCGCGATTTTAACATGGAAGAAGTTAGTTATATTGACAAAAACTCGCGGAGTAAACTCAAGCGACACGCTTGGGGACTCATAAAGAAATATATCGTCAACGTGTCGATAAAGCGTCATTGTTGCTAGCGCAGCGTTTCGATGGTCTTGATGATTGTCGTGCGGGCTATGAGTGTATATCCGGTCGGGCTTTAATTCCTCTAACTTTGCCTGAATAAGCTCGATCGTCCGATAGTCAGTCGTGATCATCCGATCTCTGAGGTCCCCGATCGTGATGCTATCCGCACCAAGAAGCTGGGCCGCTTCTTTGCTCTCTGAGACTCTTTTTTCGCTTGGCCCCCCTGCCTCGCCTTTTGAGAGAACGAGCAGGTGAACTGAGTCCCCGGTGTTTTTATGATGGGCTAACGTGGCATAGCAACCTATTTCACAATCATCAGGATGAGCTCCGATCGCTAACACTACTTTATTCAAATAAATCACCGACGAATAATCGTCTCGTCATGTCGAACAATGCGTCCATTGCAGTATTGGTCTTCAGCAGCAGCGTCTCGTCAAAATGCGTATTTTTTTCCAGTGCGGCCAACCATTGTGCGAAGGTCGAATGCACGCCGATATTGACTTCATAATCGATGATAGACGGAATAATACTGAGTGTCTTTTTTGTGTTGGCCACAATCGAACGATCTCTTGCGATTTTATTCCGTTCGAATTGCGTCTTCAACTGAGTTTGCATGTTGACGATGAAACCTATCTTCTCTTTAAAACCATCACCTTTCCTATTTGCAACGGCACTTTTGAGATTGTCGAGCGCACAGACTCCCTCATCTATTTCCGTTAACATACCATCCAACTCGCGCTGCAGAAGTGCGACGTCGCACTTCTCGCCGTCCTGAAAAAGATTGTATCGAGCCTTAATCCTTAATAGTTCTAGCATTGCATCCAACTGGCCGAGGCCTGCGTAAACATCTTTAGGCCTCCACGTTGAGACAATTGGAAAACGAACGTCAAGGGCTTCAGCTATTTTTGCGGCTCTGCGGAGATATTCGGTACCTCCCATGCCTCCAACATAGAATGTAATGCCGATGCCGCTGAAAGCAATCAGCATAGCTTCTGCTCGCAGCGACACGTTTGGCAACATCTGCTGCAACGCTGAGCGTAAGTTGCCTTTAAACTCGGAGGTTGTGTTACACACACGACACCTAGTAACGAGCGCATAGTTGTGAGAGGACATTACCTCGACGTCTGCTTTTCCGTTGCAAGGGCAATGGTACCAGATGGGGGTTTGAGCAATTGAGCTCGGCTTCTTCTGTGATTCAGCCATCAATCTTGCATATTGGCCGCCGTTTTCTAACATGAAGGCGATTTCATCACTGAACACTTGTTGACATTCAGAAAAGCGTGCAAAAGCAGTTTTGTAACCTGACTGTTCGATGAGGTACGCTAAAAAAAGAGCGTTAAAATCAGCCGCGTTTGAGCTTCGCTCTCCCGCGCGATCAATTAGTTCGAAGAGAGATCTAGTGTCGAAGCAAACGTCGGGGACCTCTAACCCCAATTGCTTCAAGCTTTTTAAAATTGATTGTCGTGAGTCAGATGCCCACTGCTGAATTTCATTTTTTATCTTTTCGATTTCGTCATTTTCGGGTTTAGGAACAGCACGGAGGATTTTGTTGTTGTAACTGTCAGCGACAGGCAAATGCAGGCTAAGAGTTCCGTTTTTGTTTCTAACGCTCGGGAGTTGCGCTTCTCGGAACCATCTTTCATCGGCAAAGTCCTGGTCAGCAAAGCAGAATAGCTCTGCTACAGGACAGTTAAGCCTATCTCGAACACGTTCTGCCACAGCGTGAAGCAATACTGCCTTTCGTACAACTCCACTGTACGGAAAAAAATTTGGCTGGTGGGCAGTCATCACAATGATCCCATCGTAATCTATGCGGAGCGGGATTTGGGAATCGTTGTGAAAAGATTCGACGTGTTTTGCAAACGCTTTGCGCTTGTCCAAGACTTTGTTGTCAGGGAAAATGGCATTGTTAACGACAGCTCGCGTAAGCTCTTCAAGGTTCTTGCATTGCGCTCCTTTCATAATGACCTCATACGCAAGCGGTAGCACGACCCACAACAGAGACTTTCATTTCTGTGCTCCAATCAGCATGAGAAGTAACGGCTATATAGTTATTTTCCGTATAGATATACGAAGGTTTACAGTGAAAGCTATTGTCCTAGCTGCAGGCGAAGGAACGCGTTTAAGGCCATTTACTTTAACTCAGCCAAAAGCGATGGTACCTGTAGCTAACCGTCCCATCCTTGAATATGTGATTGACTCTCTCGCTCGGAGCGGTGTTACCGAAATAAGTCTTGTAGTCGGCTACAAGAAAGAAAAAGTAATGAATTATTTCGAAGGTGGGAAGAACTTCGGCGTAAAAATAACATATGTTGAGCAGCCACAACAGCTCGGAACGGCCCACGCTATTAAGTTAGCTGAAGATTCAATCGAAGAAAAATTCTTAGTTCTAAACGGTGATAACTTAATCAGTCCGGAGGCTATTGGAGAAGTCCTGGGTAATGCATCCGGCGACGTAACGCTACTGTTGACTGTGAAAGAAAACGTCAAAGGTTATGGAGTCGTTACAACGGAAGGGCCCCGCGTAACGCAAATAGTCGAAAAACCTGGCACGGATATTAGCCATTATATTAACACAGGCATCTATGTTTTTGAGCCTGCAGTATTTAATGAAATTCCCTACACCAAGATATCCACAAGAGGAGAATACGAGATCACTGACACCATTCAGAGGATGATTGACAAGCATTACGATGTTACTGGGGTTCATACGACATCGATGTGGATCGACGCGAGCTATCCGTGGGATCTACTCAATGCAAACGCTGCAGTGCTATCCTCTGTCAAAGATGTATCCTCGCAGCAGAATGGCCAGATAGAAGATGATGCGAAAGTGCGAGGCAGCGTTATCGTTGGAGAGAATTCAATTATAAGATCAGGATCTTACGTGCTTGGACCGGTAGTTGTGGGCAGAGATGTTGAGATTGGACCTAATGTCACCATTTTACCGTCAACTAGCATTGGCAACGGCGTTACGATTGACTCATTTACTGAAGTGCGAAACTCATTGATAATGAATGATGTGCGGTTGGGCTCTCATTCGCTTGTCGCAAACTCAATTATAGGTAAAAACACGATGATCGGTTCGCATTTCATTACCGAGCAAACAAAGATTGCGATGCCGTTTCTTGATGGAGAGCTCCACCATGTAATGAACTTGGGTGCTATAATTGGAGAGAACTGTCGTTTTGGGCATGGGATTCTCGTCGAGGCGGGAAAAATCATTGGGGTGCACTGCACCGTTGAATCGGCAACGACAATCAGAAAGAATATCGAAAATTACAGCAATATTGTTTAAGACGGCAAAAGTTCCGTCACGCGATCTTTCGATTTTCAAATTTTGAAGTGAGTTTCACGGTTTAGATGCAGGACGTAGCAGAATTGGAGCGACTAACCGGAATGACTAGATGTGAAAATAAAACTGAAAAAAGGCACAGACTCGATCTTTTTCAATTTAACTCTCTTAAAAGCTTTTATATAGAAGTGCAAACATAAAAAAAGATGCAGTCTTTTTCTGGAGGGGGTATCGCCGATTCCACAAGATGATGACCAGGAGATTATCGAAGTTGAAATTCCCGCTGAGGAAACAGCTCTTTTAAAGGAACTTGACAGCGTCAAAAAACAGAATGAGGAATACTTCTTGCGTCTGCAAAGACTTCAGGCTGACTTTGAAAATTTAAAGCGGCGAACTAAGAAACAAGGTGAGCATCTCTCAAAGTACGCATCTGTTGAACTGATTAAGGAATTGCTTGTTATCTCTGACAACCTCGAACGAGCTGCTCAGGCAGTTCAGACTGAGAGCAACCAAGGCATTTCTGAAGGAATTGAATTGATACACAAACAACTATGCGATATTCTTGGCAGGACCGGCGTCACGCGCATAAAGTCGGTTGGAGAGTTGTTTGATCCACATTTGCACGAAGCGGTTATGACTGAAGGCGATATTAACCTGCCAGATAACGTGATAACTGAGGAGATTCAAAAGGGCTATAAGCTTCATGAAAAGGTGATTCGGCATCCCAAAGTGAAGGTTAACAAAAGCACAAATGAGGTGGACAGATGAGCAAGGTAATAGGTATAGATTTAGGAACGACTAACTCTGTCGTCGCAGTCATGGAAGGGGGAGAACCAGTAGTAATTCCAAACGCAGAGGGAAATCGAACAACGCCCTCCGTAGTAGCCTTCATTAAGAACGAACGAGTTGTAGGCGAGATTGCAAAAAGGCAGGCGATTACTAATCCAGATCACACGATTTCGTCTATAAAAAGGAAGATGGGCTCCGACTTCACGGTCGCCATTGAAGGCAAGACCTACACACCACAAGAAATCTCAGCAATGATCATACAAAAATTGCGGCAAGATGCTGAGAATTATCTTGGTGAGAAGGTGAGCCAAGCCGTTGTCACTGTCCCTGCGTATTTCAACGATAGTCAGCGTCAAGCCACGAAAGACGCGGGTACTATAGCAGGTCTTGAGGTCTTGCGGATTATTAATGAACCAACAGCATCTGCCCTTGCGTACGGCTTAGATAAAGGAGAAGACCAGAAGATTTTGGTTTTTGATCTTGGCGGCGGAACATTTGACGTGTCGATATTGGACATCGGAGGCGGGGTATTTCACGTAAAAGCTACTAACGGCAACAACCTTCTCGGTGGCGATGACTTCGATCAAAGGATTATCGACTATCTTGCCGATCAGTTCAAGAAGGACCAAGGCATCGATCTCAGAAACGATAAGATGGCCTTGCAGAGGCTCAAGGAGGCGGCAGAGAAGGCTAAGATCGAGTTGTCAACGCTGACCAGTGCCGCAATAAACCTCCCGTTTATCACTGCCGATCAAAATGGCCCAAAGCACTTGGATATGTCGTTAACGCGGGCGCAGTTTGATAAGCTGACTGAGGATTTGGTCGAAAAAACGATGGGGCCGATGAGACAAGCTATGAAAGACGCAAAGCTTGAGCCTAAGGATATCGACCGCATCCTGCTAGTCGGAGGCTCTACTCGTACTCCTGCGGTGCAAAACGCGATAAAGCAGTACTTAGGCAAAGAGCCTGATCGTGGCATTAACCCAGACGAATGCGTAGCTATCGGCGCTGCAATCCAAGCCGGCATTCTTGTCGGCGAGGTGAAAGACGTGTTGCTACTCGACGTCACACCCTTATCCTTGGGAATCGAAACCCTCGGCGCCGTATTCACTAAACTGATAGAGAAGAATACCACCATTCCTACCAAGAAATCTCAAATTTTTTCGACTGCGGCTGATAGCCAGACCTCTGTTGAGATTCACGTGCTTCAGGGTGAACGGGAAATGGCTGTCGGCAACAAAACACTCGGACGATTTCAGTTGGTCGGAATCCCCCCTGCACCGCGAGGTGTTCCCCAAATCGAAGTCACTTTCGACATAGACGCTAACGGCATTGTGCACGTTTCGGCAAAGGATTTGGGAACGGGTAACGAGCAGAAGATTACTATTACGTCAACTAGTGGCCTAAGTGACGACGAGATTAATCGGTTGGTCAAAGATGCTGAGGCCCACGCTGATGAGGATCGAAAGAAGAAAGAAGAAGCGGAGATCAGAAACGGCGCGGATTCTATGGTATATACGGCCGAAAAAACGTTGAGAGAGTCTGGAGATAAGGTCGACGCTTCTAATAAGAGCAAGGTTTCGACCGAAATCGAAAAAGTGCGAGAGGCCCTCAACGGTACAGACATTCAAGCCATTAAACAGGCAACAGAACAACTAACGAACACAATTTATCAAATTACGACCGAGCTCTACGCTAAGACTGCAGAAGATGCAAAAGAAGAACCCCCGACCGAAGAATCGGACTACGAGGTAGTCGACGAGAAGTAGTGCGTAAATAGACCTCATGAATCGTGATTATTACGAAGTGCTAGGAGTCGACAAGACTGCCACAGAGGCAGAGATAAAGAAAGCCTATCGAAAACTTGCTTTAAAATATCATCCTGATGTTTGCCCCGACAAAAGCGAGGCGGAAGACAAGTTTAAGGAGATTACTGAGGCTTATGAGACACTCAGCAATCCAAGCAAACGCTCAACCTATGATAGGGTTGGCCAAGCAGGTTTCGGGCAAGCTTCGTCTGGTGCAGGATTCAGCGATTACGCCGGATTTGGCGACGTTTCAGATATCTTCGAGACATTCTTCGGAGGGGGCTTCGGCACCAGTCCATTCGGAACCCAAACAAGGACGCGTCCGACAGGTCCGCGAAGAGGTCCTGATTTACAAGCCGACGTCGAAGTGTCATTTGAAGAGTCAATTTTTGGGGCTGAAGTCAAACTAAAAGTATCTCGATATCAACGCTGTGATAACTGCGCAGGAACAGGCGCCGAACCAGGCAGTGATATAAAAACGTGCCCTTCCTGTGGTGGAAGAGGCGAGATACAGCGTGCTCAGAACATCTTTGGGGGCCAGGTTATCAGGATCGAAACTTGCCCTGAGTGTCAAGGTGAAGGTAAAATATTCGAGACCAAATGCAAGCATTGTAATGGTACTGGAAGGGTCAGATCTACGAAGACTGTCCCTATCAAGGTTCCAGAAGGGGCATATTCAGGATTACACATCCGAAAAGCTGGTGAAGGTTCTGTAGGGGTCCGTGGCGGGCCCCCGGGTGATTTGATTATAGTTATACACGTCAGACCACATCCCGTGTTCAAACGCGAAGGCGATGACATCTATTGTGACGTAACTATAAGCGTCTCAACGGCAGCGTTGGGCGGGAAAATCGAAGTACCGTCTGTATATGGCCCTTTAAAGGTAGATCTTCACGCAGGAACGCAAAGCGGTACAACGATACGTTTGAAAGACAAGGGCGCCCCAAGCATTCACGGGCGTGGTCGGGGTAGTCAATACACGACGTTAGTCGTTGAGATTCCAAAGAAACTGACCAAAAGGGAAAAAGCGCTTTTTCAAGAGCTTGCATCTATAAGTGGCGAACCAATCGTGAAAGCAAGCCGTAAGTCCAAGGTCTTTAGCTCACTCAAAGATATTTTTGGCGCCGGTGACTAAACCGCTTTCAGCCATGTACCCCCTCGCGTTGAATGAAGATGCTTTAGATAGGATCCTCAGACAGCTCAAACGCTTCATAAAAGCTAGAGTACAATCAGCCAATGCTCGAGGTGCAGTTGTTGCTTTGAGTGGGGGGATAGATTCGTCAGTTGTCGCGGCATTGGCGCACGACGTTGTAAATACGAAAGCGTTGATATTGCCTGAAAAAGGAGTTACGTCAGAGCAAGACGTGCTCGATGCAACGTCTATCGCTGAATCGTATAACCTCTCGTTTACGATCATTGAAATCAATGACCTAGTCAACTGCTTCAAAGAATCGGCGAAGTCCATCCTGCATGCTCAAACACTCAACCGACTTTCGATAGCCGAGGCAAATTTGAAGCCTCGAATTAGGATGACCCTCAACTACGTCGCATCGAACGCTGACCGCCGACTAGTTTTGGGAACAGGCAATCGAACAGAGCTGCTCACTGGCTACTTCACCAAGTACGGGGACGGCGGTGTGGACACTCTGCCTATAGGTGGCCTTTACAAGACTCAGGTATTTCAGCTGGCGCGGCATCTAAATATTCCACAAAGAATAATTTCGAAGGCACCCTCAGCTGGACTTTGGATAGGACAAACAGATGAGGAAGAACTAGGCCTCTCCTATTCGCTGCTCGATCAGATTTTGTGTGAACTAATAGATAAGAAGAAAACTGTTGAGGAAACAGCTCTACTGCTGGGCGTGGAATCGCGCCAAGTTCAAGCAATCTCCGAGCAAGTGCAGCGCGCTACACACAAAAGGCGAGCCCCGCTGGTTGCACAGATAAGGTAAATCTCGCTTTCGAGTTTGCGTCGAGCTCAAACGAAGAAACCGCGCGCCAAGTCAACTTGGAGCGATTTTAAGGTCAATTGCAATATGATATTGACGTGGAGCATATGATCTGACCTTCTTAAGATGAATTGTTTCAACGTTCCTATCACGATTTTGGACAAACTCATTGACTCTTTCAATGGTTTTAGGAAATTCGTTTTCAGGTTTCACATCGTAGTAATGGACAAAGCCGCCATCGCTGCTGAGCATGGTCAAGGCTTCGCCTAAGAAATTGAAGGCACTATGCGGCAAATTCATAATAACACGATCTGCTACACCTGCAAATCTGGGTGCTAGGTCTTTTGCGTCGCCCAAGCAAGCCTTGACGTTATCTAATTTGTTCAATTCGATGTTCCTTTTCAGGTAACGAAAAGCGGCAGGGTTCAACTCAAAGGCGATTGCGTTTTTCACTTTCTTTGCTAGTAATATGGTAAAAGGCCCGGCGCCGGCAAACATATCAGCAACGGCCTCATCCGACTGCGCCAATTCAACCAAGCGGTGTCTTTCTGTAGCTAAGCGTGGGCTGAAATAAACTCTCGAGACATCGATCAGCAGTCTGGAGCCGTACTCTTTGTGTTCTGTCTCCGTCCGTCTCTCGCCAGCAACAAAGATAAGGTCTTTCAGTCTGTAATCGCCACTTACACCGCTAACCGCAGCGAAAACAACTTTAATGTTTTTTTGCGTCTTCAAAAGTTCGGTCGCGACAGCTCGAGCACCATCAAACCAACCGATTATTGCAATATCCCCAATTGTATCGTAACTTATTCCAAGCTTCTTCCGACGCGTTTGCGGCCGAAGGTCAACGTGGCATGCTTCCACATTATAGCGGCGTTCATGCGGCCCTCCTTTGAACGGTATATGAATCTGTCCGTTTCGCTCTTCTATTTTGTACCTTTCATCCAGGAGGCTAAGCTCCTTGAGCTCTCTCCTGACCCGCTCACCTTCTTGTTTTGGTACAGTGACGCACCATCTTTTCTGCGACTCGAGCATCCGCTCGATAAGAGAACGCTTGAAGTTATCTTTTTTCTGGTTCTCCACAACCAATGCGTGCAAACAGGACCACGCTGTTAATTCGAGAGAGAAAAAGCTATTGCATTTGACACCAAGCTATTTGCCGGCTTCTTTCTTGGATCGGGGTAGTTCGGTGCTAACATTCGTTGGTCTGGGTCTATTTGATGAAGACGATATATCAGTGAAGGGACTTAAAGCGATAGAAAACGCCGACGTGATTTACGCCGAATTTTATACTTCAAGGCTGATAGGAACGACAATTAAGAAACTTGAGGGAGTCTATAAGCGCGAAATCCATTTGCTTGATCGAGAAGACGTAGAGCAAGCTCCTGAAAAGAACATTTTAAGAGATTCTAAGCACAAGAATGTTGCCTTCTTGGCTGCGGGCGACGCGATGATTTCTACGACACATGTCGCTTTGAGAATACGGGCGCATGACCAAGGAATAAGCACCCAAATTATTCACGGTGCGTCGATCACGACAGCAGTCTGTGGATTGACTGGCCTTCAAAACTATCGTTTTGGCAAATCGGCGACTATTGCTTTTCCTTACAAAGAAATCTCAGATATGCCTTACAATACGGTCACGTTGAATCTAAGGAATGACCTCCATACGTTGCTCTTTTTGGATATACGGGATGAATTCATGACGCTTGGACAGGGGATTGAATTGCTGCTTCACAGTGAACATGAGAACGGCCGGGACAAATTGGCCTCGTTACTGGGAGTTGGCATAGCTAGGGCGGGGTCGAGCTCACCGACAGTGAGAGCAGACACGTTGGGGAAGCTTAAAGAATATGACTTCGGCCCCCCGATGCACATTCTTGTCATTCCGGCATCACTTCATTTTGTAGAAAAAGAGGCACTTCAAACGTTTGCTGGGGCTTAAGATGTCGGAAATCGTGGAGAAGGTGGCACGTTATGAAGCGATGCTTCGCGTTGAGCTTGAACATGTAGAAATCATTTCCAACAATGAGACTTCAACAGATGTTTTAGTTATGGCGCGGTCTTATTATGAAGATGGGCTCCATTTTCGAGCTATCGGCGATTTAGTCAACGCTTTGGTGTGCTTTAGCTACGGCCATGGATGGCTCGATGCAGGAGTTCGTGTAGGGGCACTCCGGACTGAACAAACAGCTTAAAACGGCAGCCCTTCGATCGAACAAGCGATAGCGTTTTCGGAAGAATCGCGCTATAAGAATATTAATTAACTGTGCAGGCTTAGGAGAATGCATGCCGAACTATTATGTCACGCTCGAGGCAGCATGGCTTGTAAAAGACGTCAAATCGGTAGATGATGCTATAGGTATAGCGATAGCGGAGACCGGTAAGCGTTTAAACCCAAAGTTAAGCAAGGTTGAAGTCGCCGTTGGGTCGACATCTTGTCCCGCGTGCGGGGAAACATTAGACAGTGCTTATTTAGTGGCTAAGACCGCTCTCGTTGGATTGATACTCGAAATCAAAATATTGAATGCCGAAAACGAGTCCCACGCAGCAAAAATTGCAAAGTCAGTAATAGGCAAAGCTTTGGTAGATGTGCCGCTTAAAGCAATTGACGTTGTTCTTAAAGAAGATTAAGCCCTCTCTGTTCCAATTGAACGCGGAGACTGTATGCGTTTAGCTGCTTTAATTTCGGGGGGCAAGGACTCAATCTGCGCATTAACGTGCGCTTCGTATGAACACGAAGTTGTGCAATTGGTTAACGTTCGCCCTGTGGAAGACTCGTTTATGTATCACGCACCGTGTGCACATGTCACGCCTTTAATTTCACAGGCTCTCGGCATCCCATTAACCTCTGGAATATCGTCTTCTCACGAGGACGAGTTGGTCGTACTGAAAAGCTTGCTGCAGGATCTCGAAGTTGACGGGGTTGTAGCGGGTACGATAGCATCAAACTACCAGATGAGTCGATTAAAAACGCTCTGCGACGAGCTGCAATTAGGCTTGTATGCGCCCCTTTGGAACAAAGGTAGTGAACGTCTGCTGCGAGCAATGGCCCGCTTAATGCACGTTATAATCGTTCAGGTCGCGGCGTATGGAATGGATGAATCGTGGCTAGCTCGGACAATCGATAAAGAAGCAGTTGACGATTTATCTGTTTTACATGGAAGATACGGAGTGCATATTATGGGGGAAGGGGGGGAGTACGAAACGCTCGTCCTCGATGCCCCAATCTTTCATAAACGCATCAAGATAATCAGTTATGAAAAGAAGTGGTTTGACGGACAGTGCAGAGGGTATATCGAGATCAGTAAGCTAGGGCTTGAAGAAAAAAGAGCTGGGCGGATGGATGAAGTTTAGCGTGTTTGGCCCGAAGGAGAAGGTCGTAAAGGGGATGGAAGAGCGGACCGCTGGACTGATGAAATATGTCTTTACAGCGCCGCGATGGAAAAACACGGTCCCTTTTACACTTGCGTTGTCTCTTGTTGTCGGTGCGGGCGTCTTTAATTTTGGGTTAAGAGAAAATCTTCTCGCTGGCTTGGTCCTTATCGGTATCCCAGCAGTGCTAGCCGCTGCTTTCACACATCCGCTTGCTCGGCTGTTGCAAGGAACTATGACCATCAATCGTTCCGCTTTGTTGGCGGTCCTTGGAGCCATAATTATTAGCATTTTTTGTATCATCGGTGCGGTGATTTCGTTCGTTACAGGTTGGCAACTAACGTTTTCAGCCTACGTCATGTCATTAGCCGTCGTTTTTGCTTTCAGGCTTTTAGTGCTGATGGCCACAACGATGAAGGGTGCTGCCCGAAATATAGGCCCTGCTTCACTTCAAACTATATTTGGGGCTATTTTCTTGCCGTTATTCGGGGTGACGGGCTACCTCGTGAATTTAGTCATAATAAGCATCATTTTCACGGTGGGGACGCTAGTATTCATACGGTACATCGATGCACCTTTAAGAAAGTCGTTCGGCGTTAGCGGCTTAGATTTCATTCGCGGTTACATTGCGCAAACAATTGACGGCGCTCCTGGGATGGAGGACTTCTTTAAAAAGATAGGCGAATCTGTGACAGTTCCCGTCACTACCCTCTCCTTTAGGTCCAAAGAACAGCTTAAAGCCACTTTTGTTATCCCAGCCGTACATCCAGGCCCAATCGGCGAGCTTGGCGGCGGAAATCTGCCCGTGAGGATAGTAGAGAATCTCGATGGAGGAAAGGTTTTGGTTCCCCACGGAACCGCGACGCATGATTTTAATTTAGTATCAGCAAAAGAGTCAGTGAAAATAGTTGAAGCTGCAGCACGTGCACTCGAAAACACCCAATATGGCACAGACGCATCAAAATCAATTAGAGTAAAGAAAGGTGATGTAAAACTTCTCGCTCAAAGATTCGGCACCTCAATCCTGTTTGTATCGACTTTGTCGCCCGAATCTACAGAGGATATTGAATTTGGGCTTGGTCTAGTGGCTAGTGCTGAAGCGAGAACGCAGGGTGTGCGATTTTCTGCGTTGATTGATGCGCACAACTGCACAACTCCTTATGCGTCATCCGTATGGGCAGGCACGAAGAGATCATTCGATCTGATTGACGCGATTCAGGAAGCCTCGTCACGACTGATGCTATCAGAACCCCTTGAAACTGATATTAAGCTTGGAATAGCTAGTAGGGGGCCTATTTTCGGACGAGACGAGGGTATGGGCGATCTCGGAATTCAGGTTGCTTTGGTTGACGCCGCAGGACAGCGAACAGCGTACATCTTAGCGGATGCTAACAATATGGTGCCAAATTTGCGGGAAACGGTAGTCAGCGCTTTGAAAGTCGATGAAGCGGAAATCATGACCACTGACAACCACGTCGTGAATTCCTTTGGTGGTGCGAACTGGTTGGGGTTCAGATCCGACAACGACATTCTGTTGAAGACGATTGTAGAGCTTGTTAACGAGGCAGAGGGGGATCTAGAGCCGGTTTCTTTTGGGATGAACACCCAACAAGCTACAGGTGTATTTGTTTTTGGCTCGCAAAAGACGGCACAGCTCGCAAGTACGGTAAATGCGATAATGGCAATGGGCGGCGCCTTGGCGATCTCCGTGATTATTGCGTCAGTAGCTATCTCGTTGTTACTTGTTCTGTTCAATTCTTAGCGCGGCACTCGTTCACAATTTAGAGATGAAATAACCCTAAGATCTACCGATGGGTAAAGTAGCACGTTATTTTTGTCAATCCCTCTCGTTCCACCTTATCAACTCTAACAAATCCGTACCGTTCAAATTGCACCACGTTGTCTAGTTCATTTTCAATGCCAGCTTCGCCAACTCCTAAATCGATTCCATTCGGCGTGAGTACCTGAACCAGAGGCCCGTCAGGTGGGGCCCAGTGGATTATTTTCGTGCCTTTTACTATTTCTTGGCTAGCGTATTCTGCTTCTAGAGGCTCTTTGCTCACAATTCGAACGTTATAAAGGTCCTTCAATCGCACCAAATCGCCTATAGAAAATGTTTTGTCTTTTGGACTTATGCAAACATCAGCTTCGACGGGAATCTCTCTGTACACATTAGGATTTGATGGGTGCATCGGGGCATGGGCTACGGTGGGGGTGCTTCCGGTTATGTGCATCAGAACCGGATGATCGACGAAGAAATATCTATGAGCAACGGGGTCCACGATTTTTCTATTCTCAGCGTAGAGGTTCTCTAGGCTCACGCTAATATCCGATTCGTTAACGCCAAGCTTCACAATAAAGCGTTTGATCGCTTCTGGAGTAAAACCTCGCCGCCGCAAAGCCCTTAGTGTGGGTAGTCTAGGATCATCCCACCCGGTGTAAAGTCCCTCGCTTATCTGCTTTTTCAGCGCACTTGTTGAGAACTTGCCGAATTCGTGTACACTAATCCTTCCCCAGTGCAAGGTAAACGGGTACTCCCATCCTAGATGATCATAAAGGAACTTCTGTCTTTTTTCACTATCGCGCAAATCTTTTCCTCTAATTATATGCGTAACCCCTAGTGCGTGGTCTTCAATGGCCGATTCGAAATCAAGCAGCGGCCACACGCGAAATGTCAGTCCTCTGGGGTGCGTCAGATCGACAATTCGGAAGCCTATCCAGTCTCGCAAAGCAGGATTTTTATGAGTTATATCAGTTTTAATTCTTAAAACAGCTTCTTTTTCGCTAAAATGTCCGTCGAGCATTTGTTTCCAACGCGTCATACTCAGTTTAGGTGCATTATCGCGATCAGGGCACGCTAACCCTGCTTCTTTAAGCGTCTTAAAGTGCTGTTGGGAGCAAGTGCAAACATAGGCAGCCCCCATTACGATGAGTTTTTCGGCGTAATGGTAATACAACTCCATTTGGTCGGAAGCGTTAACCACGACGTTTGGGGTCGCACCAAGCCATTCACAATCCTCGAGGTACCACGCGTATGCTTCAAGCATTGGCCGCTTCGTTTGAGGGTCTGTATCGTCAAAACGCAAAATAAATGTACCGTCGTATCTTCTAGCGTACTCAGAATTAACAACAATTCCGCGTGCGCTACCGAGAGTCGCGGGCCCGTTAGGATTAGGTGCAAATCGCATAATCACGCGTTCGGAGTGCGGCAGCTCCGGGAGATGGGTCTTCTTGCCTTGCTGCTGTCCTTCGTGACATAGCAGTTCTGGGGCTATTTCTTCGAGCAATTCTCTCTGTTTATCGAGCGTCAGGGTGTTAACCTCAGCTATGACGTAGTCCATTGAGCTTGATATTGCTGAAGCTTGCTGTCTAAGTTCGGGATAATCGCCCATAAGCTTTGATATGACGGCACGTCGGTCTGCCTTGCCTCCGTGTCGAATCGCATTTTGGAGGGCTCGTTTCTTGATCTCTGCTCTTAAAACCTGAGAATCCACTCGATCGCCTCGACTGATTACGATCAATATACTCTGGAGATCATATGGTCCGCGAGTGCAAGTAAATCATCTTTTGCCTCTGAGTCGGCTATAACAGAGAGTCGCGACTTGCCGACTATTAGAAGCTCCCGCGCTTTTTCCATGGCATACTCGATCGATCCAGCATTCTGCAAAGCTTCAATCGCTTTATCGATTTCATTTTCTGTCGTAAGTTTAGATGGGTCAAGCTTTATTCCATGCTTAAGTCCGTGTATCATAATGAGCGTCATCTTACCTTCTGTGAGGTCGCTTGCTCTGTCTTTTCCGAGCACTTCATGTGGCGTAATTAAGTCGAGCACGTCATCGCGGATCTGAAAACTAATACCCGTAGCAATACCAAATTCCCAAAGGGCGTGCACTTCATCCTCAGTGCCGCCTCCGAGTATACCCCCCATGGCAAGACTAGCTGCATAAAGGACCGCGGTCTTTTTTTGAACCATATCTAGGTAGTCTGCCTCCGATACGTTCCGATTATTCTCGAACTTGATGTCGAGCCATTGTCCTTCGCAGATGTGTAAACATGCCTTGGCGAGTAGCCGAAGACATTTTGTTACCTTGTCTGGTTCTTTTTTTGTGTAAGAAAGCACTTCGAAGGCTTTAGCGTAGAGTGTGTCGCCTGCTAAGATGCCTTCTGACATACCCCACTTGGTGTGAACGGTCTCAATCGAACGTCTCGTCTCATCAGCATCCATAATATCGTCATGAATTAAAGTAAAATTGTGGATGAGCTCCACGGAGACCGCGGCGGGAATTATCGTGTCTATAGCGATTTTCGGGTCCACCGTTTGGGCAGCCATTAGCAAAACTGAAGGCCGCAGCCTTTTCCCGCCTGCTTCAATGAGGTGCCGGGCAGCTTTGTACAATTCTTCGGGAAAGACTACCGGGACATAGTCATTTAGCGCATTGCTGATTATATTCTTCCTTTTATCTAAGTCGTGACTCAAATTGCTCATTATTGGCACCTCAATGAAAGCGCTGCGATTTCGCTCACGATATAAGCTCTAGGGGTGGTTTCCTCTTAGCTTCTAAGGTTTTATAGAAATGTTCTGGCCGTTTCTTAAAAGGTGAATATTGTCCCGAAGGCTATAACCCGCTTCTTCTGCCAGTTCTACATAGGAGCTCGTCATCGTCAGATCTCCATGTGTTGGAAAAATGTGGCTTGGTTTGAGCATCTTGATCATTTCCCAGTGGTCTTCGCGTGCAGCGTGTCCTGAGACGTGGACGTTGGTATAAAGCCGCGCACCGCGCATTTTTAGCTTTGTTTCGAGCGAATATCGGTTGCCTGCATTGATGGGGTTGGGGATCACGTCAGCAGAAAACACGACCTTGTCGCCAGGCGTCACTTGATAGGGCGTCAGCTCTCGTGCGACCCTCGTGAGCATAGCTTCGGGTTCTCCTTGATGACCTGTGATTATCGGAAGGTATTTGTCTTTGCCGTCCTGCATCACCCTTCTCAGTATTTTGTCTACCGATCTCCTGTTTCCGTACACACCAATGTCATTTGGAAGCTCTACATATCCCATCCTTTCAGCTATTCCCAGATATCGCTCCATAGAGCGGCCGAGGATCAGTGGGCGTCGGTCCATCTCTTGAGCCGCTTCGAAGATTGTCTTTACGCGGGCGATATGTGACGAAAACGTCGTGACAAGCACCCCTTTGTCTTCGTCTTCAGTCCCAAGCAGCACGTCGCGAACTAGGTCTTTGGCAATCTGTTCTGACGGGGTTTTGCCGACCTCCTTGACTCGAGTGCTCTCTACTATCAAAGCGAGCACTCCCTCTTTCCCCAGACTTTTAAGGCGATTGAAGTCTGGGGGTTTGCCAATCACAGGAGTTCGATCGAGCTTGAAGTCGTTCGCATAGACGAGAGCGCCGGCCGGCGTATGTACCACGGCAAATACTGGATCGGGTATGCTGTGCGTCGCTCTTACGAATTCAACTGCGATATCGGGTGTTATCTGGTAAACTTGTCCCGCTTCAAGCGTATAAAGGGGATTCTCGACGCCGAACTTCTTCTCGGCCTGGATCTGTTGTGCAATCAGCTCTGCGGTAAATGGTGTTGCGATTATTGGGGCGTCATATCTGTGTGCGAGCTTTGGAACTGCACCTATATGATCAAGGTGTCCGTGCGTGCAGACTATCGCCTTTACAGCCCTCTTGGATTTACTCAGCGGTGCGTCATTTGGTATCGCTCCCATCTTGATTAAGTCAATAGGATGCATCTTTTCTATTTCTGCATCTTCGTGAATGGCAATCCTGTCGAGCCTGAGCCCCATATCTATGACTACGATGTCTTTTTTCACCCGAATGGCAGTCATATTGCGCCCGACTTCTTCATAGCCGCCAATTGCGTTAACTTCTATCTCCATTAGATTATCTCCTTGTCTGAAGCTCCGTTAGGTCAAATCCACGTTGCTGCAAGATTTCTTTAGTTTCACCAGTGATTATAAGTGGGCATCTTTTAAGATCAGCAAGTGTCCTACATCCCGTGAGTAACATAGCAACTTTCAATTCTTCAGTTATTGCTGTAATCTCGCTTATTACATCTTCTGGACCTTTTATAGCGAGTTTTAACAAAGGCAAGCCTATACCGCATAACGACGCTCCAAGAGCAATTGCTTTGGCCACATGAAGGCCATGCCGAATTCCTCCGGTTCCGATAACGGGGAGGGTCAAAGACTCTAAAATGGATATCGCAGTAGGTATACCCCAGTTGCTGTATAATTCTCCTAGTCTCTCAAGTAGAGGGTCTTTCTGTGCTCGGTAAGTCTCAACTTTAGCCCAGCTTGTACCTCCAGCACCGCCCACGTCGATCGCAGACGCTCCTGCCTCTTTTAGTAGAGTTGCCGCCTCTCTGGAAATACCGGCCCCTGTCTCCTTGGCGATAATCGGCACCCGCAGAGACTCACTAAGCGATTTTATGGCGTCGAGGCAGCCTTCTGCATTGGTATTACCTTCTGGTTGTACGGCCTCCTGCAGGAAATTTAAGTGGATTGCCAGTGCGTCTGCGTCTACCATCTCGATTATGCGTTCGATAATATCTAGGTCATATTCCTTGATTTGTGTAGCACCGATGTTGGCTACCACAAAGGCAGTAGGCGCTCGCTCCCTGACTATGCTAAATGACTCGATTTGTTCAGGACGTTCAATCGCTGCGCGTTGGCTCCCGACCCCAATGCCGATTCCGAGTTGCTCTGCTGCCTCTGAAAGTGCAGCATTCACAGCGGTAGCCTCCCTGTGTCCACCTGTCATTCCAGCAATAAAGATAGGAGCTGTGAAACGTCTTCCTAAGAATTCAGCAGTCACATCAATTTTTGACTTCGCAATTTCCGGAACTGCATTGTGAATGAATCTAACATCTTCGAGGCCGGTTTTTCCTGATTCCACGTCTTCAGCAGCGCAAACCATTAAGTGCTCGATTTTTCTGTTCGTTATCATTTTGTACCTATGGATATAATCGTCCCTACCTGTTGGTTTGATATCAAGAACTTAGCTATGTTGCCGCCACGCGTAGCGTTGAATATTTCAGATTGAATGCCGGCTTTTGCGATTTCCACAAGTTCTGAGACTTTACGGAGCATACCTCCTGTGACGTCTACGACGCTTGAACCGACGATCTCTTTGCGATAATTTTCAAACTCGTTAGCGTTGAGGTGGGACATTTTTTCTCCTTTGTAAATAATCCCGTCAACGTCTGTCCCGATACCTATTTTTTCAGGTTGCATCCTTTGTGCTAGAAATGCAACTATTTGATCACCAGATAATATATTGAAACCGTCAGCGCTATCCAAAACGATGTCGCCATGAAGAACCGGAATGATGTCGTTTTCGAGCATGAGGCCTAACACAGCCATGTCAAAACGCGCGATTCTGCCACCATCTAGTGTGATGCTGTCTAGCGGGTGAATAGGCAGTGCAGGCACGCGTTGGGAATGTAACTCGTTTATGAACAAAGTGTTCAATGAGGATACCGCTCGATGGGTCTTCCACGCATCACTAATGCTTCGGCCTTTAGACAAGTACGCCGCTGCTTGCGGGTGTCCGAATGAGCCAGCGCCGTGGACAAGCACGAGATCATCTCTCTTCGCGTTGGCTATCTGTTGAGCCACCATGCGCAAAAAATCTTTTCGCACAGTGCTCGCTCGCGCTTTGTCCGTCAAGACAGAGCCACCGATTTTAAGCAGAATCACATTGAATCACACTTTTTTCACTCTGTCTGAAGACCTGAATCAGAGAACGCTGTGTTTAGCACCTTGGCATCGTGCTTTGCGATGGCTTGCGAGACCTTCTTGACGTTTTCATCTGGCGTAATTGCCAGCATACAGCCTCCTCGTCCGGCGCCTGTAATTTTGGCCCCGAATGCTCCTGCAGTTCTCGACGCGTAAACAAGTCTGCTCAGCGCTTCGTCACTCACTCCGATTGACTCGAGTAATCCTTGATTGATATTCATAAGTTCGCCTAATCCGACAAAGTCTTCGTTAGCAAGCTTCTGCGTTCCTAAACGTGTTATGTCCCCTATTGAAGACAAGACGTTTGTGATTAAAGTAGGATACGTCTGTTTTAATCTTGTTACTGAGGCAATGACATCACTGGTTGACCTTTCAATACCTGTTGCGCCGATTAAGATCGGTATATTGAGCGATGAAAGATGGCGAGTTTTAGTCTGCTCTATTAACACAACGCCTCCTGTTGAAGAGACAAAGGTGTCTGCAGGACTGGCTATTCCCTGAACAGCGGTTTCTACTTGATGTCCTATTTTTGCTACTGCTTCATTTTTCAGGTCTATACCTAGACATTCAGCAAGAGCTTTTATCGTCGAGACAGTCACGGCCGCTGAGGAGCCTAACCCTTGACGAGGGGGAAGTTGTGATTTTATCGAGATTTCTGCGCCAAAGTCTGTATTAAATAGACGTTTTATGGTTTGCGCAGCACAACAGACGTACTTGAATTCTTCACTCATACAGTTTAGGCGCTTGCCCATCGCATCTATCTTAATTTTTCCTGATGACACGAGCTTTGCTGATGTGCTTATTCGCAGGTTTATCGCGCAAGCTATCGCTGGCTCTCCGTAGACAACAGCGTGCTCACCAAACAGATAGACCTTACCAGGCGCCGAACACGTTACCATCTATAGATTTATGTGTAAACTTCCCCTTCAAAGCGCTCTCGAGCGTCACGCTATAACTATTCCAGCATATCCAACTACTGCTGCCGAGTCACCGCACGTGTCTGCACTAGTTGAATAATCGACAAGTTCCCCCCGCTCGCTGCCTTTATGTTTAGCGAACTCTATTGCGACTGCTATAGGTCCATAGCCGCAAAGAGAAGTTGAGCGAGACCGTGCGAGAAATTCTTGCGAGTTCAGCTCTAAAATTGGTTCTATAACCCATTTGTCAACTTTCTTGGCAGTAAACTCCGGCTCGTAATGCGTAAAATCGCTAGAGGCAATAACCACAGTGTTTTCGTCTGCAACCCGTCGAACAGCGTCTACAACCTGTTTTATGCTTTCAGGCCCTTGAACCCCCATAGTAATTGGGACTATCTGAAAGTCTTCGAAAAGAAACTGAAGAAACGGTAGCTGAAGTTCTATAGAATTATCCTCTTTGTTTGCCTCATTTGCTATTTCGATATCGAGCTCTTCGATGATATGTGTATTAACGCGTACTTTGCCGAAAGGCGTAAGCCAAGGTTCGTTCGAAACTGAGACAATAGGGTATTGGTGGTTGGGCCCTATGATAATGTAAGTATCTGCCTGAGGAAGAACGGAGAAAACTTTTCCCGCGGTTGCCCCAGAACAAGCATAGCCAGCGTGAGGAACTACTACGCTGTTGATTTTACGCGGTTCTCGCTTTTGAATGAAACTATGCAGGAGTTCTTCCAGTGCTCGAGGGTCACCGGGATACCACGATCCTGCTTTTGCAGGCTTCCTCATTAGTACTCTTTAGATCTCGATTTCGAAATCGTTTAAGGCGTAGTCCATTTGTTGGCCGCGAAGCTTAGCAATCTCCTGCGCCAGCAGCCAATAGATAAGCGCTAAAGCTTTCCGCCCTTTGTTGTTGGTCGGAATAACTACGTCAATATGCATCGTCATGTTATTCGTGTCGCACATTGCGACTACCGGAACTCCAATATCGACGGCCTCCTTGACTGCCTGTAAATCTCCTATAGGGTCTGTAACAACCACTACATCTGGCTCTACAAAGTCTCTATATTCAGGATTTGTAAGCGTGCCCGGTATAAAGCGTCCTACCATTGATTTTGCCCCTATCACTTTGGCAAACATCGTAGCCGGGAATTGGCCGTATTGTCGTGCCGAAACCACTAGTATACGTGCTGGGTCGAATTTGCTTAGAAACTTAGCAGCAGTTTTTATACGGTCATCTGTGGCCTTGACGTCCAGCACGTAAAGTCCATCTGCTCGGACGCGGTAAACAAAACGCTTCATATCTTCTGTTTTTTGCTGAGTGCCAATATGGACCCCAGCAGCTAGGTACTCGTCCACCGGTATGATTGATTCGTATTCTGTGACTTCTTCCATCGCTCCACCTCTCGTTAGTTCGGTTTATTTGTTATCCTATAGTTTTTTCCGTCAAATAGTTCTTGTTCTATGCGTATTAGTTCAATCGTTTTGCTGTACTTTAACCGCCCTTAACGTTCAGCTTAATGAAGGGGGTGGGCAATGCAACTGCGACACGCAAAGTTTCTGTTTCGCAGGTCGTCGATTTGTCTGTGTGCACTCACAGCAGTGTCCTTTAGCCTTCTCACTGGCATAATCCTCAAAAACGCTCGAAACCGTTTTTAGTGCTATCAGTGCCAGAGTAGTCCCCTCGCCTTATATTATGCAATGAAAAGATCGCTTGCGCAACTCGTCGATTTCTGCCTGCTGATTCAATTCTGAGCCAATAAGCGCTATAACATGTTCTCGTGCTTTTTTGACTGTGTCGCGTCGGACCGGATAAGAACATAGACATCAGCCGCGGGTCGTTACTATCTCCACTTCTGTTACGGCTATCGAGTTTTCATCAAATATCTTGCCGACTGATATTGCTTCAATCGAGTTCATCTCGGGGTCCCGCGGCGCTTAATTGTTATTGGGATAACCCCTTTCTTGAGCTCATCAAGCGCCATGTCGATTGGATCTGTTGTGTTAGATTCAATCAACGTTGGAGCGCCCATGGAAAGCTGTAAAGCGCGCGCCCCGACGATTCTGGCCCTTTCATAACGAGTAAGTTCTTCAACAACTTCTTTCAACGACTCTCCTCCTTTCTAGGGCCTCCGCATGGGGTTGCTGAGATTCGAACTCAGGTTACGGCGTCCCGAACGCCGTAGGATATCCAGGCTACCCCACAACCCCTTATCATTGATATGGAGCAAAAATATCAACAAGCTCCTTGTGTGTCAGGAGCATCCTGCGACAACAATATCGCGTTACGCCCAGATCATCGAGCACCGTCTTTTGGTCTTCTCCGGCACTTATTCTGTCTTTATATTCATCCCAGTGTTTGGAGATCACCGCGCCACATGTGAAACATCTTATGGGTATCATCGTTTGCCTTGTTACCTATAGGATTTCTGTCGCCGTGCGCGTGCCCCTTTGCCGCCAAATTTCTTCGGTTCTTTTTGTCGATAATCGTTGACGAGCAGAGAACGATCTTGTTTGAGGAAAAGATCCTTCAAATTGAGATCATTGGTCCAGTCGATTAACCCACGTGCGATTGCTGTTCGTGCTGCATCTGCCTGTCCCATCACTCCGCCACCACGAATGGTCACCGAGATATTTAGTCGTTTTGCGAGGTCACCGGCGAGATATAACGGTTGTTGAATCTTCTCTCGCACAAGTGCTGGCTCCACGACGTCTAGAAGTTTCTTGTTGATCCGTACAATGCCGGGTCCTTCTTTAAAAGACGCTCGCGCGATTGAGGTTTTGCGTTTTCCACTTGAACTAATAGTTTTTTTCGCCAATTATCTCACCCGATTCTTTGCCCCTAATCGTTGGGAGACTTTCTCTAAGTCAGTGACTTTGATAGTGCTTAACCTCGATTTATGCGCGCTATTGAGCGTTTCTGCCTCTACATCTGTTAGCTCTTTTGGGATACCCATATAAACGCGAAGTCGACTAAATGCCGCCTTGCCAAAAGCTTTCTTATAAGGTAACATTCCTCGAATAGTCCGCCGCAAAATCATATCTGAACGTTTGGGGAAATAAGGTCCCCTCTCTTTCGAACCTTTTCTACGCATTGTCTTGTACTTTGACACTGTTGTCTCTGGCGATCCTGAGACGAGCGCTTTTTCTGCATTAATGATATCGATCTGTTCTCCAGACAATAACCTATGAGCTACTATGCTTGCGAGACGCCCGAGTATTAAACCGTTAGCATCGATTACCGTCACAAATTCACCATTCCTACATACCTATCATCGTATGATCTTTACATTGCTGCCTTTTGGAGATCTGTCGAGGATCTCGTCAATCGTCATAACAGTTCCTGATGCTGCAAGGAGTTTAAGTCGCGCGTTAGCGCTGAAATTAAGCGCGCTAACCGATATTGGGTGATCTATTGACCCCGCGCCAAGGACCTTGCCTGGGATAATGACGACGTCGCCTGAATTCGTATATCGGTTGAGGCGACTCAAATTTACCTTAGCATAGTTGTTAGAAGGCGCTTCCAACCTTCTGGCCACCTCCTTCCAAACATCTGCTTGATGCTCTCTCGCGTACGCTTTCAGCTTCTCTATGAGCAGTTTCAACTGAGGGTTGGCCTTCTCTGTTTTTTTCTTTGCCATGCTATCTCCTATTTGGCATTTTTGATCACAAATGCGGGGGGTGCGATTTGAACGCACGAACTCCTGTGAGACTAGGCCCTCAACCTAGCGCCTTTGACCTAGCTTGGCAACCCCCGCTAACCAAACGTTCCTAGAAACTCTGCTAATTCGCTCGCCGTCTTCATCAAAGACTCAACTGAACGAAGCAATAGGTCTGTGCAGCTGATTGAACCGTCTGACTCCGTATAAAACACAAAGGACTCCGGATCACCAGTTACTGTAATCGCTCCTTCTTCACACGCCTCAGCGCACAAATTACAGAGGGTGCATTTAAGCTCGTCTATAACGTGCACTGATCCATCTTCATATCTTAAAATGCCTTTTGGGCAGGCTTCGATACACTTCTTGCATCCGTTGCATTCGTTTATGGCAAACTTTGGCAAATACTTGTAACTTGTCGCGATCGCAGACTGGAATTTCGCGTGCGTTTTGGAACTACCTTTTCGTGCAATTGCTTCAAGCATCAATTCTTGATCTTTGAATAGTTTAATGACAGGTATATTGCCGTCTGCGGGAATCACTTCGGCGTCTGCCGATGTCAAATCCCTTGAATAGACTGTAGCTGGCCCCTGTACGTTTAGCGTAAGGGATACTTGACACTGAAAACACCCCTCTCCGCCGCACGAACACTCTGACTGGGAAACATAGTGTTTCCCTCCTTTGAGCGGTATAAGCCCTAGACGAAGTGCCATCATCTCGTCGAAGAGGACCGATGTATTGTTGTAGAAGTTCACATCATCAATCGACATAGAAGGCACGTCAGCTATCAAGCTGCGTCTAATGCTGTTCACAAGCGCTGGTGTTGTGCCTGAAATTATAAAACGCGCTTGTCTGTCTGTAAGCTCGAGGAATTTCAAATCCATGTTATACACAAAGTTACTATATCCTGCGTCCCCGTCTTCCTCCGGGTGATCGAGTGCCATCGTGAGGAATGGGGGTTACATCTTCTATTCTCCCTATTTTCAATCCAGCTCTTGAGAGTGCTCTAATCGCAGCTTGCGCTCCTGGACCTGGGCTTCTCTGTCCATTTCCACCCGGTGCTCTTACTCTTACATGAACGCCCATCACTCCTTTATCAAGTGCCTGTTCAGCTGCGCTCGTGGCAAGCTGCATGGCAGCGTATGGTGAACTTTCGTTACGGTCTTGCTTGACAACCATGCCGCCTGTGGATTTGGCAATCGTCTCCGCCCCGGTTAAATCTGTGATGGTTATGATCGTATTATTAAACGACGCAAAGATGTGCGCTATACCCCACTTTCTCTCAGCCATGATCTACATCACCCTCCGTTGCTCACTTTCTTTTCGGAATCGCCAGCTTGTCGTAGCGGCGACCCCTCATAGTACCCAATAAGCTCCTGCTCATTTGTTGGGATGATATAGCTGGGGACAGTGACCCTTCGTCCTGCCACTGCTATATGTCCGTGAACAACTAGTTGCCTCGCTTGCTTCGCTGAATTGGCAAGACCCCGCTTCTGCACCTGTGTTTGTAGTCGCCTTTCTAGTAGATCCTCAGGCGCGAGCGTAAGCACGTCATCCAACGAGGAGTCATATTTAATGAGCCCTATGCGCCGTAGTCTGTCGAGGAATTTCTCTGTCTCAAACTTGGCGTGCTCACCGCGCTCCCCTACCTCTTGAATGTCGAAGAGCAATTGTCGTGCCTCATGCCTATATTTCCTCAACGTTGTGGCGACTTTCCAGACCTCTCTTTTGTTCTTCAACCCGAACGTCTTGACGACCTCAGCTTCTTCGCTGATTCTTGTTGCCTGCCATGGGTGACGTGGCGTGTCAAACGCTTTTCTGCTTTTCCCTGGATACCCCATAATTAGCACCTTTTCGATTAGCGTTTCTTACGTTGGACACCGACGGTTGCACCTCTTCTTCCCGTCGATTTGGTTCTCTGTCCACGGACTTTGTGTCCACGCTCATGGCGAATACCAGTATAGCTTCGCGTTTTTTTCATTAGATTGAGAGTCTCTCGAAGCGTCAAATCCACTTGAGACCCAAGCAGGTGTTGGTTTTCACCAGTAACAGGGTTTTTTCGATAGTTGAACATCCACGTAGGAACGTTCTGGTTAAAGTTAGCTACTGACTCTCTTAGCCGTTCTACTTGTTCATCTTCCAAATAACCCATAGTGTCGTCGGGGTCTAGACTTGCGCGTTGAGTCAGAATCCGCGCCGTTCGTATCCCAACTCCTTTCAATCCTGTAAGCGCATACTGAACTGCTTTTTTGCCGTCCAGGTCTGTTTGCGCGATTCTTACTATATACTTAATCTCGTGTTCAGCCGATTCCGTGTCACCCTTGGGCACATTAATACCTCGTGTGTGTGGTTTTTAACCTATCATCGTATTTATAAGTAGGCACGCTAGGTGCGCCTTTTTTGCGATAGCTCGCAGGAGCGCCGCAGCTTAGCCGAAATGAAACGCGCAGAAACGCTGGGGGTGGGATTTGAACCCACGAGTCCCGGAGGGACACTGGTTTAGCAAACCAGCGCCGTAGACCAAGCTTGGCTACCCCAACATTACTGTGTGGGCGTACAGAAAGGTCGTCACCTCGCAGCTTGTCAGAGCTCCCAACTCATTCTCTATCCCGCACCCCTCCGAGCGTCACGCGTCCGCAATAGGTTTGCTCCCTTCCGGGCCTGAACCGGTGCTCACGGTAAGCGCATATCATTGGTTCTCCAATCAATGGTATACTGCCGTTGACCCCGCAGGACGGAATTTCATCGTCTGCCTTGTTAGATGGTCAAACTGTCAAAATGCCTTCCTTCTGCTTCGCTCCCCACTTATCGACGTTTTTGGGTTACAGATGACGCCGAGCCATCCAAGCTAGCCCAGCTAATATACGACTATATCATCCATAAAATTATCGCTGGGCGCGTTTCTAATCTTTAATAAAGGTCTAGTCGAATTGGACTGACGTAAGCACGGCGATCTCATTACCCCTTGATGACACCTATAGGGGCGAGCCGCGCAACGGCTTTCGAAATGCCGAGCTTAGAAACGACTTCAATGACTTCATCTATTGGCTTGTAAGCTTCCGGTGCCTCCTCTGGCACAGCCGACAAATCATCAGTTTTTATGGTGATATGTTTTTGCCTTAGATTTTCTATAACTGTTTTCCAAGTCAGTGATCTTTTCGCAGCCTTGCGGCTGAGGACACGGCCTGCTCCATGGCAGGTTGAACCGAAAGTTGTGGCCATTGCTTTTTTTGTGCCGTGTAGGACGTATGAAGCGGTCCCCATACTGCCGGGGATGAGCACTGGTTGCCCAATTCCGTAACTCGAGTCCTTATCGAATGCCCTTGTAGCGCCTTTGCGGTGCACATACACTTCCTTACGTGCTTCCCCAACTGAATGTCTTTCAAGCTTGGCGATATTGTGTGCAACATCGTATACGAGGGTAGCAGTTGCACCAAACTTCTGTTCAACGACATTTCGCACCCAAAAAGACATCATTTGTCTATTTGTCCACGCATAGTTTGCAGCTGCTGCCATGGCGCCGAAATAATTTCGACCTTCTGGTGACTCTGCAGGAACACAAGCAAGTTGCTTATCGGGAAGTTTGATGTCATACTTGCGGCTCGCCCCTTGAAAAACTTTCAAGTAGTCCGTGCAGATTTGATGGCCCGCCCCTCGTGACCCCGAATGAAGCATGATACAAACTTGTTCTTCTTTCAAACCAAACAAGTTCGCGGCGTGTCTCTCACAAATCTGATCGACGTATTGAATCTCTAAGAAATGATTTCCGCTTCCTAAGCTTCCAAGTTGCGGCTTGCCTCTTTTTTTCGCCAGCGGGCTCACTTTAGAGGGATCGGCACCATCCAAACACCCATCGCTCTCACAATGTGTAAGATCTTTAGCGTCTCCATATCCATGATTGACGGCCCATTTTGCGCCGCTAGAGAATACGTTGTCTAGCTCCGTTTCGGAGAGCCGTAGCGGTCCTTTCGAACCGAGTCCTGAAGGAATCGCTTGAAATAAAGCTGCTAGGAATTCATCAATTCTTTGCTCAACCTCTTCCTTGAATAACGTCGTTGCTAAAAGCCTAGTCCCGCAGTTAATATCGAAACCGACCCCTCCCGGGGATAATACACCTTCGGTAGCGTCAAAAGCAGCAACGCCGCCAATGGGGAAGCCATACCCGGTGTGCACATCTGGCATCGCTAGTGACCATCTCTGGATCCCAGGAAGAGTCGCAACATTAGCCACCTGCTGGATCGCTCCAGGCTCGAGGTATTTCATAAGAGCGTCTGATAAGAATATTCGCCCAGGGACGCGCATTCCTGGCGCGGTACCCTCTGGGACCTCCCAAATGTACTCGTCTTCCCTGACCAATTCTGCGAGTGTCATCCAACCTCCTATACGTCAAGCGTTACTTCTGCGTGGTAGACGTTATTCTTCTTTATTTGTAGGTTGTGATATGTCATTGCTTTCACTTCCGTGTTTAGTATGTGTTTGTTAGGATCGATTCGCTCGCCCCAGCACTCCGCATTCAACGATAAGCCAGCGATCTTGACGATACACTTTTTGACGGCGGAGCGATTGACTTCGAACGTAACGAGAAGCTCCGCAAGCCAATCGTAAAGCAAGTCCTCACAACTGTCGGAAGTCATCTCGATTGTGGTGGTGTCTCTAAGCGCCACGCTTTCGAGCATAACAAGCGTGCTTTCAAGGGCTTCTGCCGCATTCTCGAATAGTTGGTTCAAGTCTCTTCCGCAAGCCTTAAAAGTGAGATCGGCTGTGTGCTCAACAAATTCGTATTTTACATGCTGTTATCGTGTAGGATATGAACCACAAGTTAATATACATTCATCAGCTGGGGTGACTCAATGAGACCGTACGTCATTATCAATTCAGCTATGAGTGCTGACGGTAAGATCTCAACGGTAGCGAGAAGACAGGTGCGAATCTCTGGGAAAGAGGACATGCAACGCGTTGATGCGTTAAAAGCACGCACCGATGCGGTTATGGTCGGAATTGGAACCGTGCTCGCGGACGATCCGAAGCTGACTGTTAAGTCAGATATGCTCAAGCGTGAACGAGTAGCGAAGGGGAGAGCTGAAAATCCGCTACGAATCGTGGTTGATAGCAATGCGCGAACTCCATCGACCGCGGCATTTCTCGGGCCAAACGCGCTCATAGCGGTAGCGCAACAAGCCCCACATCACAAAGTCGAAGAACTTAGCACAAAGGCCGAGGTAATTGTTGTTGGAGAGCGCAAGGTAGATCTGAGCGCACTCCTTGTGAGATTGAAAGATCGAGGGGTAGACTCTGTGCTGGTTGAAGGTGGCGCAACGCTCAATTTCGCCCTTCTGAGTTTAGGATTAGTTGATGAGCTTTATGCCTATATTGGGAATATCATAATCGGAGGCAGTTTAGCCCCGACGCTCGCCGATGGCGATGGCCTGACTTCTGACTTCGTCAAGCTCAAACTAAGGCAAATACGTCAAATAGGGGATGGTGTGCTTATTAAGTGGCAGGTCCTCACCCCTAGGCATTGAGCCATCTTAATGCTTTGAGGTGACGCCGTCAACTGCTCCTTCCACTACGGCGCTTCCTCGCAAGATCCTTATACTAACCAGTCCGCCCACGACTATATTTAGATAATACGTGACGATTCTCCACCCGAGAATGAAGATGCCCAACACAGAGGTGCTCACGAAGGTTGAATAAATCGTTGCGGTACTCAGTTCAGCTATACCGCTGTTTCCGGGGGTAAGCGGGATCGTGGCGATCATCATCAGTACTGTTTGGGCAGAAAAGGACGCCAAAATCCACGGAGGTGATCCGAGGCCAACGAGGATGAGAGAAGCAATAGAAAACTGCAGAAGCCAAAACGCCGTCGTAAAAAGAAAACCTTTGGCTAAAGCTTTTCGTTCATCCTTCAGATACAGTTTAGTGCTATTGTGAAAGACATCGATCTCTCGCAAGAATTTTTGTAGAGACTGGTCAGCTTTGTCAGCGCCTTTCACTTTGACGAACAACCAACGTGCTCTCTTAACGAGAGACTTCAATTTTCTTGGCTTTATTATGACGTAGAGGAGGATAAAAAAGAGTATACCGAAAACTAGGGCTGCGCCGCCAAAAAGGGCCATCAAACCTGCGCCACTCTCGACGTACTTGGTAAATAACACAAATCCGATCGGCGCGGCTATGCCTAAGAAAAGCGCATCCAACATTCTCTCTCCTAGAACGACAGCAGAGGCATCCCCCACAGAGAGGTTGCAGCTTCTTAACAACTGCACTCTAGTTATTTCCCCGCCTACGTGCCCAGGGGTGATTGATGCGGCAAACTCATTTGACAATACTATCTCGACTGATTTTTTGAAAGGAACCTCCCCCCCGAGTGCTTCTGACATGACCTTTATTCGGGCACCCCAAACAAGCCAAGAACAGAGCTGAACAATCAACGCGGCAGCTAAGAAGGCTGGATGGATTTGAATGAGGCTGCGGAGTTGGCCTGGTGTGATTGTAAGCAGTAGGAGCGCAAGAATTGAGACTACGCTGAAACTTAACGAAACCGCAAGCCACTTACGTGAACCCTTCACGATATATTTCCCCTCAACTAGACCTCCGATCGGGTCATCGCAGTCCACTCGCTCTTTCGGGAAGTGATATATTGTCCGATTGCCACGGCGCCACAGAGCGTCATTAAGCACATATAGCCTATTACGCCAAATAAGATCCTAAGTGATTCCGACAGAGAATCACTTTCTGCCCTTATTGCACGTAAGTATAACGGAACAAAAGGTGCTAGCAAGAAGGAAAAAAATGGAACCGTGAGCGAGCCAAACCACGTGATTTTTACTACGATCGGCACGCTTGCTGTCAACATCTGGGCGAAATATTTTCGCAGTCCTTCGACTGCTCCTCGGAACCACCGGACCCTTTGATTGTACAAATCTTGAATTGAAGTGGGGGCTTGTTCGCCAACTTGTGAATTAACGAGGAGCGCGGAGCTCCCTGAGAGATAGATCTGTTGGGTAATGTCTACGTCCTCGCAAGCACAGCGTTCGTTAAAAACCGTGCTTCGAAGAAAGGCCGCTTTTGAAACCCCTATTAATCCGTTGAATTGAATGAAACCCCCCGACCACCTACCGAGACGATAGATGTCACAGAAGAACTTGTACTCGATAGAAATAATCTTTGTGAGTGTGCTCTCTTTATTGGTGACGAAACGACAACCGCTTGCAAGCACGCCATTGCTCGCTTCCGTCAGCGCAGACACACACTCAGTCAAGAAATCAATGTTGGGGCGGCTATCAACATCAAACAATGCTATATATTCCGCTCCCTCAATGACGTTAAGAACGTCATTGATGGCACCTGCCCGCCGACCTCTATTGTCATTTCTTACAATTATATGAAAATGCGGAGGTAGCACGTGATATAGAGCTTTATCATCTCCTCCGCCGCTATCAATGACGTAATAGGCTTCAAAATCTAGCCTGCTGCAGTCCAGGTCATTTAGGCTCTTGATCGATTTTTCGACAAGTGTGAACGGTTCAGATGGCGCTATTGGGACAATGGCGCAGATTTTCATCTCAGAAGGGAATTCGATTAACGTATATTAAATCGTCGCAATCGCGCTTTGCTTTTGTTTTCAAGGTTAGTCTTGAACATTTGCGTACACGCCTAGGATCTGCTGCGCGACGATTTTCCAGTCATACTTCTGTTCGACAAGCTTTCTACCTTTTTTGCCCATTCGCCTCGCATTTGCTGGATTTTCAAAAATGTTTTGAATAGCGGTTGCTATAGATTGTGGGCTACGCGGCTTCACTAAAAGACCTCCCTCGCCGATCACGTCGAGTACGCCTGGGATTTGAGACGCAATAACTGGCGTTTCGCACGTCATTGCTTCCAAAAGGACGACACCAAAAGCTTCAAGTCGTGTAAAAGATGGAAGGACGAGCACCGCAGAGCTCTTATAAAGTTCCACGAGAGCACGTCTCGATATATGTCCGCAAAACTTGATGCAATTTTCATAGCCTTTGGTGAGCGCCTTGAGGCTTTGTCGCTCTTCTCCATCGCCAACGATCAGGAACGTTGCATCCTTATGCTGCTTCAGCACGATTTTCGCAGCTTTGATGAGATAGTCGATACCTTTGACGGAGCTTAGCCGACCGACAAAGAGCACTTGCTTAACCTTTCTCTCACTTGCGTCGTGCAGGCTGTCAAAAGCCTGCAGACTGACCCCATTTGGCACGATCTCGTACTGGTAGTTTTGCAGCAGCGGGGAGCTTTCTGCGTAGGATTGAGTTGTAGCAATTATCTGGTTAACCGCATCGAGGACGGGCTTTGCATAAAGGCTATTATTTACCCTTTGAATAGAGTGTTTCAAGACACTCGGGATTCTTAGGTTTGCGATATGATCAGGGATCTCCAGATCACAGTGATATGTAAGCACGTGTGGGACTTGGGGCAACCCCTTAACTGCGCCATAAGACATGAATGGCGGCGGATAATGCGAATGGATCACATCAGCACGGAACTGCGCAAACCGCCGTCGCAGCGCATAAATGAAGGGAACATATGGGAGATCTAGAGCGGGAAATCGGTAGATGTGGAGCCCGTTCAGGACCTCCTCAGGATCTGATTTCGGGACAGCAGCGCACAACACGATGACTTCATGTCCCATATCCTGCAAGCTTTTAGCTAGCTCTAAGACATGAGTCTCTATACCACCAATATGTGGATAGAAATACGAGGAGGCTTGGATGATTCTCACGCAAATTCACCTTGTGCGCTTAAGAGTTGAATAATTTATCGTGAAATTTAATCGCTCGCGTCGACTTCTTTTGGACAGCTCTGTACCAAAGAATTTAGAAACCTTTTCGCACCATCGAATAGATCGGGTCGTAGAAAGCGGCTTATGGGTTTTCTAACGTCCAATATTGGAAGAATTAAATAGCACAGTGACATTGTCAATAATTATGTCATTTCCAATTCGTTCTGCAACGCTATTATCCGTTGTTGCCATTCTTCTTTTAACAATAACCTGCTCTCTCACAGCCAGCGTCAAAGCGCAAAACGAAGTCGCGTGGGTTTATGATTATCCAACGGGGATGAAAACAGCAGCCGAAAAAAACAAGCCCGTGTTGATATATGTCCATGAACAATGGTGTTCGAAATGCAAAAACATGGATCAAAACACGTGGAACAACACAGAAGTTGTTGCGCTTTCATCAAGCTTCATAAACATTAACGTCCTTGGGACTGAACAAGGTACCTTATATAATTATAGCAAGCCGCCATTGGTCGTACTCACTGACCCGCAAGGCAAAGTCTTGGAGAAATACAATACGGAACTATCGGCTTCCGAGGTGACTGCTCTGCAACGCAAGGTACTCGCGGAAGCTCCCTTTGCCGCTCATTCTCCGACTACGAATCCGTCAAACACCCCGGCGCCTACATCGAATACCTCAATGGCGGGCCAAAGCAATACAGGCAAAGCTGCAGGAGTGCCTGGTTTTGAAGCGATCCCTGCATTAGCTGGTGTAATGATCGCTGTTGCCATAATGCTAGTTAGTCAGAGGTTCCGGTAGCGCATTCCTGGCACAATGAACGTGGGCTTAAAGTTATTCGGATTGACGTCGAACGAGGCCTATGTGTATGACGGCACTTAGATCATTTTTTGGCACACCGTTTTTTGCGCGCGGTCGCGTTAGATCGATCACGTCGCCAGACTTCGGCCTATTAACAACTAATATTTACTATTACGATCCAACAGTCATCGTATGCTTTTCCGCGCCGAGATAACCGTGAAGCTCAAGGATGGCATGTTGGATCCTGAAGCTACTACAATAACGAAAGCCCTTAAGCATCTTGGATTTGAATGTCGATCCTTGAAACAAGCATCAGTCTTTGAGCTTGAATTCGAAGCAGATTCGCGCCAGAATGCAACTGAAGTCGCCCAAGGAATGTGCCAGAGACTGCTCGCGAATCCAATCATACACGATTACAGCGTAGTGCTCGAATAGGAGCTACGACGGTGCTAATGAAGATTGCGATTCTTCGTTTCGGTGGCAGCAACTGCGATCTAGACGTACAAAAAGCTTTGAATAATCTAGGCGTTCACGCAGAACTCGTTTGGTACAAAGAAGTCTTAGAGGGGTTTGATGGCGCGATCATCCCAGGAGGCTTTTCATACGGGGACTACTTAAGAGCAGGTGCCATTGCCGCTCGAACTAAGATTATGCAGTCGGTTCGGGAGATGGCTGCGGATGGGAAACCCATCCTTGGTATATGTAACGGGGCTCAAATCCTTAGTGAATCAAACCTTGTGCCGGGCACGTTTACATTAAATCAGTATCCGAAGTTCATCTGTAAGTGGGTGAAACTTCTTAAAATTGGCAGATCTCCCTTTACATCACTTTCAAGCGAGGTAGTGAAGCTTCCTATAGCTCACAAAGAAGGACGATACGTCGGTCCCCCGAGACTACTAAAAGAGCTTTACGAAAATGATCAGGTCGTTTTTAAGTACGTCGATGATAAAGGATGCCCGACTTCTGCTGCAAACCCAAACGGATCGCAAGATAACATTGCAGCGATTAGCAATTTGGAAAAAAACGTGTTAGCTATGATGCCACACCCGGAACGAGCCTCAGAGAAACGTCTGGGCTCTCTGGATGGGAATGCAGTCTTTGAATCGATGATCAGATATATTAAATCACTCTGACTCTCAGCTCCCTCGGAACCTTTTTTCTGTCAAACTCGCCTAAGCGTTTTTTAAACTAGCGAAGACCACCACGGTTCGTGCTCTTGGTACCATAGAACAGTCTGCGCTAATCCTTCTTCAAATGAAATTTTGGGCTTCCATCCGAGAGCCGTAATCTTCGAACAGTCTAGAGAATACCTATAGTCGTGTCCCAGACGGTCATTAACGAACGTCATGAGCGATAAAGGCTTATCCAGAAGTTGTAGGATAGCTTTCGTTATGTCTAAATTACTCTTCTCATTACCAGCGCCAATGTTGTAAATTTCTCCGGTTTTGCCCATCTGACGAACGTAGTCTATGGCTTTGCAGTTATCTTCAACGTGTATCCAATCTCGGATGTTGTCTCCTTTGCCATAAACTGTCAGCTTGCAGTTTCTCATAGCACTGGTAATAAAGTGAGGAATCAGTTTCTCGGGATGCTGATAGAGCCCATAGTTGTTAGCACTGCGGGTAATGATGCAAGGAAAGTTGTAAGTTGTAAAATAGGATGACAGCAGAAGATCTGCCCCTGCTTTGCTTGCTGCATAAGGGCTTGAAGGATTTAACTTATCTGACTCGCTGAAGGACCCCCTACGAATGCTGCCGTAAACTTCATCTGTAGACACTTGAATGAACCGCTCAATCTGGTGTTCCTTCGCCGCTTCAAGCAAGACTTGAGTCCCTAAGACGTCTGTTTGGACGAATGCAGCGGAACTAACAATAGACTTGTCGACATGCGTCTCAGCTGCAAAGTTAATCACGCAGTCGCAGTCATTCATTACAAGTTTTACGGATTTCTCATCGCAAATGTCACCTTTGACGAATTCTATGCTAGCTAACACATCTTTCAGGTTGTCCATGTTCCCGGCGTACGTAAGTTTATCTAGGACCACAAGTTCCGTGGACTGGTGTGTGTTGAGCATGTAACGTACAAAATTACTACCTATGAATCCAGCGCCGCCAGTTATCAATACTCGCATAATCCCTCATATCGAACTTTAACTAGTTTTGAAAGTTAGCTGTCTCTAATAAGCTGCAACTTTAGGAAACATTGTACTGCAGTTTCTTATTTTTTTTGATGAAAACCATGTTAAAACTAGTATGCAACTTCTGACAAAACATCTGGGATACATTGCCTGAAGCTTGTAAAAAAGTCAGAAAAAAATATATTTATGAAGCTCATCGTTGTGATCGGTCTTCGTGAAAACGCACTGCGCTTTCGCTATATGCTCGCGAAGATAAGATATTGCTCCGGTAGTGTAGTCCGGCCAATCATGTTGGCCTTTCGAACTTAATAAAGTGAAGCAAGCCAACGACTCGGGTTCAAATCCCGACCGGAGCATCTTACTAGCTTGTAATTCTATCTTGTCAGTTTTATTACGCGTGTGTCTTTTTCACCGTGAAACATGTGTCTGCCAGCGATCCTTGAAATCACCTGAGAGCTTAAGATTGAACACTTCTACTGCCATATATGATGTTGGCGCAATAATTTCTTAAATCCTCGCTCAAAGTCGGGCTTTTTTAATCAAGTTCGCTTTCGATTGCACCATTACAAACACATATTTATGTTATTTCAAGTGCAATTGAAATTGTGAATCGATGCCCATACAAAAAATGGAACTACCAGGTGTGGTGTGCAGCAGCTCGAGAACTACATTACAAAGGTGAAGAACAGTTGAAAATCACTTTCGACGGCGTATTAGCATTTGATAAAGTACCTATTGGGCGGGTATATTAGACAAGCTCTCAGCAGGTGTACCTTTTACAGCAACCATATTCCAAAATAAGCTTTTATATGTTTATGCGTTAGTCAACTTACAGCGGAGGTAGCCAAGCTAGGTCAAAGGCGCAGGACTTAAGAACTGTTGTTTGAGACATCCTGTTGCGAAGGCATTCGTGGGTTCGAATCCCTCCCTCCGCATCTCGCTAAGCAGAAGCGTTACTTCACTTTTGCGTCTTCAGTGTATCGCGTTACGAGCGCCCTAATAGCAGAGACGACTTCGTACGGGTTTGCCCCCCAATGAACGACGTATCCTTGTATGCCATACAATTCTATAGGTCCAACTCTTGCTGACCTGCAACATTTTGCGATAAAAGGCTTGTACGGTCTGATGGTTTTTGTTGGACATATGTTCTCCTGTTCGAAATTTACCCCTGGAAATCTCGCTTCGAGCACGTCCCTTGACATGTCACATCCCACAAGTACAGAACCCTCCTCAATTCGAACTCCGGGCCTGTTGAGATGGCTCGAGCCAATACCTGACGCTGAACAAGGGAATATGGTACCAGTATTAAGCCTTCTTAGATCTTGAACGACCGGCTTGAACGAAACGGACAGATCTCCAAAAATGCCCGCATCTTCAAGTTTCTTAATAAGCGTGACTAGATAGGGTGGGTCAGGGGGGGTGATGTCAAAGATCTCGATCTCCATGACGTTGTTTAAGTCCGGATCATAGACAAACGTCCAATGAAGATCAAATCCTTGAAAGACTACAGCTTTTATTGGTGGCTTACACAAACGCTTTGCTTCCTTAATTAACCTGCTTCTGTTGAAGATGTCGACTTTCTGTTCGTATACAGAAGTCTCGGAAAAGTCTGCAATCTTCTTGACAACCGATATGGATCGTATCACCCCTTCTCCATTTGAATTGACTTCGTAAATCGCAGCTTGTCCTTGCCAAAACAATACGAGGTAGCGAGAAGAGAAATAGACCGGCTCACCTGGCAGTGGTCGTGATATCAGATCGTCGCAGTCTCGGACTGCAACATACTTGCAGTGTTCAGGAAAAATCATATTATCATCAGAGACAACTTATTATCGATCGGGTCACTTCTTTGGTCGAGTTCGTACCGCCTAGATCTGGGGTCTTCACGCCATTTTCTATAGTCTTCTTGACTGCGTTATCTAGCAATATCGCTTTGCTTCGTTCTCCAGCCCATTCAAGAAGCATCTTAGCACTTAGTATAGCCCCGATAGGATTTGCTATGCCACGTCCAGCAATGTTAGGCGCAGATCCGTGTATTGGCTCAAAAATTGCATAGTCAGGTCCGATGTTAGCGCTTGGACAAAGTCCGAGGCTACCTACGAGTCCAGCGGCTTCATCTGACAAAACATCACCGAACAAATTCGATGTCAAGATGTGGTCAAACATCTCTGGGTGTTTGATCAGATTGTATGCCGCCGCGTCAACGTACATTTCATCGTACGAGATGTGGTGCTCTTCTAACACACGCGCGCAGACATCTCGAAAGAGGATATCTGATTTAAGTACGTTTGCTTTGTGGACTATAGTAATTTTTTTTACGTTCTGTAACGTGCTAGCAAAGGAAGCGAGTCTTTCTGTATTGTAGCGAGTAATCACGCGTTTAGTGACTGCAGTATCAACTGAAACTTCTTCCTTACCTGCATATAATCCTTCTAGGTTCTCTCTAATTATTGTCATGTTTAACGGATATCGGGTTAAATCGTAAGATCGAAAAGGCCGAAGATTAGCAAAAAGATCAAAGGTCCTTCTCAGTCGGACGACGACGCTGCTTCCAGGAACAGAGGTCACAGCCCCTAAAAGCATACAATCGGTTTGTTTGATCAACCCAATGTCTGAATCGGTTATAGGTGCGCCTTCTCTGGCCCATTTTGAGTAACCTATGTCCAGATCAATGAATTTTGGGCCCTTTAACAACAGATTTAGAATGTCGATGCACGGCGGTATGATCTCCTTCCCAACTCCATCTCCTTGAGCTACGGCGATTTTCATATGCTTTAAAGGAAAAGATGCTTAGACACGCGCGCTTACACCTACGAGATATCAGCCTTCTCCAGGCCCGGGCCACGCGGATGCCTCTTTCTGAATTCTACAAGGCCCCCCTCTTCGAGGATTTCTTGTAAGAATTTAGGAAGCTTTGAACCTTGCACGACTTTATTGCGCGTTTTTACAAGCCCTGCGGAAAAATCGACTTCAATCTCATCTCGCGTGTCGACAAAATCAACGGCGTTACCTTCGACTATTGGCAAACCTATATTGATAGCGTTTCTGAAAAAGATTCGACCGAATGATATCGCAACGACGCATCCGACCTTAGCGTGCTTCAGGGCGAGAACCGCTTGTTCTCGGGACGACCCACAGCCAAAGTTCTTGCCGGCTACTATTATATCTCCAGCACGAGGTGAAAAGTTTTTGTCGATTCCCTCCATCGCGTGCGCCGCGAAAACGCTGACGTCAGTTGTTCTCAAATACTTGCCAGGTATTATCAGATCAGTGTTAACATTGTCTCCGTATTTCCATACGTTTCCCCTGATGAGCATTACGGACTAATTGAAAACGTAGCGATATAAAGTATGCGGGGATTGTGAGGGTGAGCAGATCTCTGTCAGCGCTAAAAGACTAAAGAAGTGTTTAATAGTTCCGAAACAATGCAGAACTATGTCAGTGGCGTTGACCTTACAAGAAGAATACCTCGTTAATCAAAAAATTGCGTTTTTAACTCACAAAGCGAAGCATCTGGCGCAAGAGATCGAACAAGAAATTGATGAAAAAATGTGGGACCTCCAAATTGAAAAAATCGCTGCAAGCGAGTTCAAAGCCGATCTAGTCGTCCGTGAACCAATGATCTCAATTGATGCAGATGACATCGTGACTTACAAAGGGATCCCCAGAAAATTCACAGTCAGAAGTCCGTCGCTCGAGTATTTACTAGACGCCATTGAAAAGATCTTGATTGAACAGATCGAGGGGATCAAGAGTTCTTCCAGCACTTAAAAGTTGAGTTATAAAAAGCAACTCAACAAAATCTAAAGTTGTCGCGGGTCGGCGATTTCGCCTGCGAGTGCTGTTGCTGCGGCTGTAGCGGGGGACGCAAGGTAAATTAATCCGTCTGCACCCATCCTACCCTTGAAATTTCTGTTGGAAGTTGAGAGACAAGCTTCTCCATGTCCCAAAACGCCGTTATGCGCTCCGAGACACGGTCCGCATCCTGGACTGCAAATAGTGGCACCAGCTTCTATCAATGTCTCTAAGACACCAGTTCGTACGCAAGTGAGCAAAACGTTCTTCGACGCTGGAACGATGATTGTTCGTACGGCGACCGTCTCGCCGCGTAGAATGGTTGCGGCCTCTTTTAGATCTTCAAAACGTCCGTTCGTACAAGAACCGATAAAGACTTGATCGATCGGCGTTCCTACTACATCTTCTACGTCTGTTACGTTATCTACTTCGTGAGGACACGCGATCTGAGGTCCCAGATCATTAACCTTAACGTAGAGTTCATCCGTGTAAGATGCGCCGACATCAGCATAGCACGGCGTGAAGCCCAACTGAGGTCGAACGCGTTCGAGGTACTCAGTGGTTATTCGATCTGGTGGGATGATTCCTGCTTTCGCCCCTACTTCGATTGCCATGTTGCTTATGGAGAGTCGCCCTTCCATCGATATGTCAGCGATCGTCGTGCCGTAGAATTCGAGTGCTTTGTAAGACGCACCGTCAGCACCTATCATCCCTGCAATCTTGAGAACGACATCTTTTGCGCTTACGTAAGTGCGGAGTTTTCCACTTATGACAATCTTGAGCGTTTCAGGCACTTTGAACCACAACTTCCCCGTTGCAAAAACCTCAGCAATGTCTGTTGCACCGACGCCTGTCGCGAAAGCTCCGAGAGCTCCGTACGTGCACGAGTGCGAATCCGCGCCGACGACTACGGTGCCTGGGAGGGCAAGTCCGTGTTCGACCATGAGCTGGTGGCATATGCCCTCGCCAACATCGAAGAAGTGAGTGATCCCTTGGCGTTTTGTCCACGCACGTATTGTGTTTTGAAGGGCTGCTGCTATCTCCGTGCTAGCCGGGGCGATATGGTCAAAGACTATAGCGACCCTATTTGGGTCCCAAACAGAATCAGCGCCCATCGCTTCGAATGCTTGCACTCCGAGTACGCTCGTACCATCATGAGCCATTGCAGAGTGAACGCGCGCTATAACAAAGTCATTAGCTCTCGCGGGTTTTCCCGAAGCGTTAGACAATATCTTCTCGCTAATGGTTCTTTGAACATCCAAGATATATTCACCAGTACTATTTGCCTCTCTGTAGATTATCAACCTATGGATTTTTTGTACTATGTCCGCTTGGTTGAGGAATGATATACCGATCTTGACTTTGACTCAGTGCCACTAAACTCTCCTTTTTATACAGAAAATCGAGCTAGCAATCTATTTAAGTACAGACTGTGAATGTGCTTTGCGAATTTCATTCAGGTCATCTATGGGTTATTTTGGATCTTCTTTTACATCGCAGGGAACAGGCGTTAACATTGAAATTTGTGACGTCACGCTGCGTGACGGGGAACAAGCGCCCGGCGTCGTTTTTGGCATGGAAGAAAAAATTGAGATCGCTACAAAGCTCGACTCGATTGGGGTCGAGATGATCGAAGCTGGATTTCCTGCAGTTTCTTCTAAAGAAAAGGCGATGGTGAAAAAAATCGCGAATTTGGGGTTAAACACTAAGATATGCTGTCTATCGAGAGCGATTTTTCACGACATAGATGAAGCGCTGGAGTGTGACGTGGATGTCGTAGGGCTATTCATGGCCACTTCTGATCTGCATCTCAAATACAAGTACCATCGCACATTTGATGAAATGTTAGAGTGTGCCCTTTCGACGCTTGAGTATGCAAAAGAACACGGCTTAATCGTGCGATTTGCAGCAGAAGACGCTACTAGAACAAATCCTGAGGTACTAAAACGTTTTTTCAAACAGGGTGAAGATCACGGGGCTGACTATCTCAGCATCGCAGACACGGTCGGTGCGCTCAGGCCAGCATCGTGCTACGATCTAGTAACTGAAATGAAAGAAGTCGTTAACAAACCGCTTTGTATTCATTGCCACAACGATCTCGGCATGGCTGTCGCTAATACTATCACCGCGGCTGAAGCTGGGGCATCTCAGCTACACACAACTGTTAACGGAATAGGGGAGCGAGTTGGAAACACTCCACTTGAGGAGTTGCTTGTGGCACTGCGTATCCAGTTTGGCATTGACTCGTACGACCTTACGAAACTGATGGATTTGTCGAAAATAGTCGAATATCACTCACGCTTTCGCCTGCCGAAAAATAAGCCGATAGTCGGTTTGAATGCGTTTTCACACGAGTCAGGTATTCACGTTGCTGCAGTGCTAGAGGCGCCAGAGACGTACGAACTGTTCTCGCCTGACTTGGTAGGCAACAAGAGACGAATCGTCATCGGCAAGCATACAGGGAAAAAAGCACTCCAGTATGTGATCGCACAGTTAGGCTATAGACCGACCCGCGATGAGCTGTGCCAAATTCTTGACGATGTAAAACGTGTTTGTGAAACAAAGAAATCGGTCTCTCAGGATGAGCTCGAGGACATAGTTCGAGGTGTGATGTACACCTAACTAAGCTTCGACATTTTGAGAAGGCTGGCTGTATTTGGGGCATGTAGCCCTGACAACAACAACATAGGCCCCTGTTGAGTTCTTCGTTGCGCGCAGGAGGCCCTCGAACGATTTTTCGCCCATCTCCATTGCATTCACTATTTTGTAGCTAACCCCGTAGTTTCTACATAGTGCACCGACCAAGTCGGAGACCACAGGCGTTTGCTGTCCCCCCGTTATAGCTGAAATTCGATTTTCTAGGACGAACACCTTGACGCTGCGCTTAAAGACTAGCGCGCTAATTAGTCCGACAATACCGCCGTGCAAGAACGCGAAATCCCCTAACACAGCTATGCCACCATGTTCAAATCCAGAAGCCACCCCAATTGCAGAGCCGAGAGAATAAGCGACGTCGATAACGTTTAACGGTGGACTAGCAGTCCTTATGATACAGCCCATATCTCCGGCAATCATCTCATCGACTTTGGCAAGAGCGTGGTAAAAAGGTAAAAAGGGGCAATCTTTACAGATCTCTTGTATATAGTGTCTGCTCTGGAGCGTCTCGACGTCAAACAGTGTCGAAATGTAATCAGCGTCAACGTAATTCAAAGCTCGATTGACATCTTGTAGCGTAAGTTCTCCAAAACGTGGCAAATGTCCTGAGAGCTTGCCGAGGACTTTACCGCGGATCGACTCCTCGACGAGCGGTGAACCTTCTTCAATGACTATCACTCGGTCATGATCTTTTAGAAATGATTCAACTCGCCGCGCACATAACGGGTTGACTATTCCAAGTTTTAGATGTGCCACTCCACCTAGTCTTTCGATTGCATCATTGACCACTATAGATGCAAAGCCCGTGGAAATGATCCCTGTGATGCCTTTGCCGTTTTCTTCATTTAATTCTGTTGTCTCTGCAAATTCGAGCATCTTAGGATATTTGTTTTTGAGAAGATCTTGATGCCTTCCTAGCAGTGTAAGGTTCCAGACGTTTTTTCCAATTCTTTTATCGGGAAGCGACGCAAAGGGTCCGCGCTCAACATAACCCTCAGCGCACAAGAGCCTGCTTGTCACTCTTAATATTACTGGCATTGAAAGTTGCTTAGATAGACTAAAAGCCCGTAAAACACAATCATACGCATTTCTAGCGCCGTGTGGCTCGAATACTGGGATCTCCGCCAGCTTTCCATAATATCTAGAGTCTTGCTCATTTTGCGATAATTTAGCACCGGGATCGTCTCCTGCGATTATGACCAGCCCTGCACCAACGCCGTGGGTCGCTGCCGTGATTAAGGAGTCTGCTGCTACGTTTAATCCAACGTGTTTGGTAATAAAAACTGACAAAGTGCCCGATGCCGAGGCCCCTAAAGCCAAATCGAGCGCTACCTTTTCATTTGCTGTGGATATCCAAATAGGTTTTAAATTTTCGATGATTTCCGTGACAGGATACCCTATGACTCCTGTTGCAACACCGACACCAGCGTCATATATCCCATATGTAAGCGAATTTAAGCCGTCTGTTTTTAACATCTTCGTATTTAACAGTCCTATTTTCTAGCAACAACACACGTATTCAGAGTTAAGGAACTCTTTTTTTGCGCACCTTGTTCTCTTCCTGTCAGAGTTCTTATTGAAGCCCTATGTATCCGCTGAAAAATTCGCTTCAAGGATAAAGCGCCGCACTGGCAATTGGTAGCGCTGTGGTTCTAGCTGTTTGAAACTTCTCACTACAAGCCCATACGATAGTTGGGCAGCGCCAGTTATTAATTTTTCCAGTTTGTGACTTTGCTGGTAAAATTTAAGTGAGATATGTAAGAAGTTAATCACAACTTTTTTATGTGTGACAACCTTAGGTGAACGTGGTAATTATGGCAGAAATACCGCTGGCAGTCGTTTTACGCATTATGAAGGTTGCTGGAGTTGAACGAGCTAATCGCACGGCGGTAAAAATTATTGCGGAGAGGGCGGAAGACTTTGGCGCAGTCATTGCCAGCGAAGCCGTAAAGCTTACGAAGCTCGCAGGTAGGAAAACGATCTTAGGGAATGATATTAAACTCGCAACTGAACGAGTAAATAGACGTTAGATTCCATCAATTAGTTCGTTTTTAACAAAGTAGTCCCTTCGTTTTTCCTCGTTTTTGATGACCTGTCGGTTTGCATAGTGCTTTTTTGACAGAACTACAACAGAATACCCGTACCGTCGCTAAAATACGCACCCGATGCGGCGGAGGAATGACTTTATGTTCGTAGCTTAAACAATGCGGTAGCCGGGACTCGGACCCGGGTTAAAGGCTTGGGAAGCCTTTGTGCTGCCTCTACACCACTACCGCGACAATGCAGCTACATACTCCGTACTCAAGCATAAATGTTGTTACAAGGGTTATTACTCAAAATGCAGCCTGAACGGAAGACATTTAAGCGCAGATGCTGATGTTGGATGGGGTTTTTATGCCTAATGATCTGAGGACACCTATTGTTGCAGTGCTTGGTCATGTGGATCATGGTAAAACCACCCTTCTAGACAAGATTCGCGGCACAACCTTTGCTGAAAAAGAGCCGGGGCTAATCACTCAACATATAGGTGCGACTGAGGTTCCACTAGACATTATATCAAAGCTTTGTGGGTCACTCTTAGAGGGCATTCGAATTCCTGGGTTACTTTTCATCGATACGCCCGGTCATCATGCGTTTACGACTCTGCGGGCCCGTGGAGGGGCTTTAGCAGACATCGCGATACTAGTCGTCGATTTGAATGAAGGCTTTCAGCCGCAGACTATAGAGAGTGTCAACATTTTAAAACAGCACAAAACTCCTTTCATCGTCGCCGCTAACAAAATCGATAGGATACACGGGTGGCGCTCCCACGATAATATGCTGTTCACGGAAACCTTCAAGCTTCAGAGTGAGAGAACTCAACGCCTTCTTGACGAGAGAATCTACGCAATTGTAGAAGACCTCTACAATGCGGGCTTTAGTTCAGATAGGTATGATAGAATCAGAGATTTTACTAAAAATATAAGCGTCGTTCCTACAAGCGCGCGAACAGGCGAAGGAATCCCGGACCTGCTCATGGTCTCGCTTGGTCTTGCTCAGCGATTTCTCGAAAAGGATTTAAGGCTCCATGCCAACGGTCCAGCGCTAGGCACAGTCATTGAAATCAAAGAAGAAAAAGGGTTCGGCATAACACTTGACGCCATAATATATGATGGTGTTCTCAACACCGGTGACCAGATAGTGGTCGGAGCGTTTGAGCAGCCAATCGTGACCAAAGTGAGAGCGTTATTAAAACCTGAATCGGCAGGGGGCTTCAAGCGGGTTAAACGAGTGATCGCAGCTGCAGGAGTTAAGATAGCCGCCCCAGGCATTGAAAATGCACTTGCAGGGTCACCTGTTAGGGTCGTCGCAAACGACACCGACAAAGTAGTTGCAGATGTCGAGAAAGAGATTCGTGCAATAGCGATCAGCACTCAAGATGTTGGAGTTGTAATCAAAGCAGATACTATAGGCGCTTTGGAAGCGCTTACGGGAGAACTTAGCCGTGCTGAGATCCCGATTAGCAAAGCTGGGTTAGGAGAAGTCTCTCGACGAGACGTTATCGAAGCAGAAACAATTAGTGACTCATTGTACTCGGTTGTTCTTGGCTTCAACGTCGATGTCTTGCCAGATGCTAAAGACGCAGCTGAGAAATCAAATGTGAGTTTGTTTGTTGGTGACGTGATCTATGGACTAATCGAAGAATATCAGATTTGGTTCGAAAAACAAAAAACACTGCACGGAAAAAAACGCTACGAGACTATCGTGAGGCCTGGGAAAATAAAAATATTACCTGGATTCGTTTTCAGACAGAGCAAGCCTGCAATAGTAGGAATTCAGGTGCTCGGTGGTACGCTGAGAAATGGGGTCTCTTTAGTGCGAGAAGACGGAGTACGAGTTGGAACGCTGAAGGGTATACAAGATAGAGGCGAAAACGTAAGCGAAATACACGAAGGAAAAGAAGTTGCGGTCTCTATTGACGGACCAACGGTCGGAAGACAAATAAATGAGGGGGACTTACTTTACGTTGAAGTGCCAGAAAAGCACGCAAAAGTAATGGAGCAAGAACTTTATGATGCGCTTGGCCAGAGCGAGAGATTAATGCTTGATGAGTTTTTAACGATCAAGCGCAGAGATAACCCGTTTTGGGCTAAGTGAACTTTACCAATCAAACCTCCATTCTGTAAGATATCAAAAAGAGGGTTGGTAGACCACTAAAAGTGGGGAGTAATGTGAATGGCAGACTTTAGGCTAATCATTTCTGATCCAAGCAAAAAGAGCGCATTTAAGATGGAAGTCACAGGTGCACAAGCAAACAAGTTGTTTGGCTTAGGTATTGGTGACTCGGTACAAGGTGAGGTGCTTGGCCTCAACGATTACGCGCTCGTCATAACGGGCGGTTCAGACAAAGATGGCGTCGCTATGCGGCGAGACCTTCCTGGGACAGTTCGAAAGAGATTGCTGTTAACAGGCGGTGTTGGATATCATCCAAAGAGAGCAGGGATTAGAAGACGCAAGAGTATTAGAGGTCGAGTAATTTCTGTAGAAACTGGTCAGATCAACCTCGTTGTAGAAAAAAGCGGGGCTAAACCGCTCGATGAGATTCTTAAAGCGACGGAACCTGACGGATAGCGATCTACGGTTCTTTTTGCTTTTATCGTTGTGTGCGCAATCTGCTGTGTGCTGCGGTCTTTGATTTTTCAAGTAGCGATACAGTTCTAAAACATATATTTCCATCATCGCCTAGGTCGCTGCAAAGTATCGCAATCAGTGGGCAGGTTACTTAGCTTAAAACATAGGCAAAAATCCGATCGGATCTATTTTTTTGCTAACCAAGCAAGGCAGTGTCTTGCCCTCTTACAAGACTACGAAATCTAGCATGAACTGCTGCGATTTTCTGCAGTTGCTCGTCAGTTTTGCTTGTCAAAACGTTTAAACGCGGGAAGACTGTGTTATCAGGAGCGCTGGCAAAAAAACGCGCTAGCTCGGGAGTTACCGCGTGCTTTGGAATCAAGCTCGAGTCGCTTATAAATTCGCTAAACCGATCTTCCCATAAAGTGGCAACGTTAAAAGCAGAGTTGAGGCCACCTGCTCGGAACTCTGTAAGGATAGGGTACAAGGGGCGGATATCAACACACGCAATTCCAATATTTGCATGGGGTAGCGAATACATATTTCCATTGAATGCCACGGAAAGTCCGCCCGCTCTACCAATCTTATGAAGCATCTTATAGTCAGTTATGCTATCCCCAATGACTGCAGTTTGTTTCGCATTTCTGCTGCTGATCACCGACATTAGGGTTTCAACCTTACGCTTGCCGCCTACTACCGAGACCATTTTGAAAATTTCATTGATTCGTGTGGTTGGTATTTTTTCGAAGAAGAACTGGTTAAGCTGGGCGGCTATTTTCTCAATCCCAAGATTATCACAGCCGTCGCTAGAACAAAACGAGAGTATTTCGTTTTGAATCTCGCTTATCAACTCTGTTTCTGTTTCGTTCAGCAGGTCATAAAACAAATCCAATGGAAAATGGGTACAATGTACTTTGTTACGCTCAATACCAAGCTGCGATGCGATGTTGTAAGCATGTTGCTCATAGCTCGTTGAAATGATGTGAACATTCCACATATCTTCTTGTAGCCACTTGATGAGCTCCTTGGCGCCGCGTACCAGCTTTGCTCGCTTCGAAACCTTTACAATATCCAGTTCTGTTACGCCATTAACTAGTAAAAATGGAACGATCAACTTTAGGGTATCGCCGGGCTCGTAATCTGGAATATTTTGGAGAGCAAGATAATCGTCATACTTACTTAACACTTCAAAAAGGGACGAGCCGTCTTTGATCAAATGCATTACTTCGTACGCATTGTCTTGCGGCGATAATGGTCCTTCTAAATCGAAAGCAGCTGTGAATTTGCGAGCCACGCTTCCTCAGAGCCCTTCTAACCTGATAAAAGTTGCTTAGATATGGTGCTACAGATACTGGCTTTATATGTCTGCTTATGTTCAAACCATCTAGTAATTCATCATGCAGGGCGATGCTCGTGGTTCGTACGGCGATAAAAGGGCATAAATGAAGGGACAGACGCAGACAGAACTCGCCACCTAAGCTATCATTTTTTGTTGCATCGCTGGCCCTACTATTCGACGGGGATATGAGGTTCGCTAGTGATGCCTAGTTAATCTATGCAGTTGAGGTTTCGTTGATCTCACGTAGATGCTGTATTCGGTAATTAATTAGCCATCGGAGCTCTGAAACGTCGTGTTTTTTGGCGCTTATAGGCACAACTCGATCGATCCATTGCCTATATGGGGGAAGCATCCCAAGTTGCGATACTATGTTGTTTAGGTTGGCTTCGTGAGCTTCGATTTTATCCATCTTGTTGATAGCAACGATAGGGTCAATCTCCAGATCGAGCAAATATTCGAAAAGGTCAACGTCAAGCGGTCTAGAATGCCGCTCAATTATTTTCAGGAATGATTTCGCATCGATAATTTGTACTGCTAATGGTGGTTGTTGACGTTTGCGCATTTTTTCGGTAATCTCGCGCAGGATAGACTGAGAACTAATCAACCCGCGCCGAAATCCGATCCCAGGCAAATCTGTGACTATCAAATCACCTAGTTCGTATCGTACAGGTATTTTAGTAACGCCAGGATTTTTTCCCGTTCGAGTTTTCAGTCCGAAAAGTTCCTTAATTACGGTAGACTTTCCTGCATTTGTTCTTCCAACAAAAAACAATTCAATGCACTTCATAGTAGAACTTATGCTGTGGTAGCTCCAGTTTACCTAAGTGCATTTATGTTATCTCATGTCCTTGAGACCCACTCACTCTTTCGTTCCGCCTATATTTCATGAAAAACCAGGCGAATAAAATCACTAACACTGCTGCGTTGGATACCGCAAGATTTGAGGCCGTCAGACCTAAACTACCTGGCACGCTAAGCGCGATCGAAATCATTGTTAGTACTCCGATGCCGATGCCGAAAGACGCCGTCAGCTTCTCAATTATATCAAAATTGTCCATCTTTGTGCCAGAGAGAATGAGGTAACCTGGGAGCATAATCAAGTAAAGCACACCTAAAACGAAGAGTAAAATGCTTGAAAATTCGATGTTCACTTCTATTCTCCTTGCTGCAACTAAGTTAAACGGTTTGCTATTTCTGACGCATGCTAGCTACCTTTCAATTTGTAAATGAAGACCGACGGATTTGAGTATACGATTTCAAAGTAGTTTGGATCTTTCACTGTAGTTGCTATCTCATATTGTTGTTCATGCGACCCTATGAAAACGTAGGACACGTTGTGTTGCTGAAGGCTTAGACTTAACACCTCTGGGCTGCGTTCGTTCATTATTGCGTTCATCTCTTGCTGCAAGTCGACGCTGTTATACTGAATTGCATAAAGCTCGCCTGCAAAAGTAAGCCGCCGCCCGGTCTCAAACGGAATTCGAGGAAATGTGGACGGTTCTTCGAGAAAGATCGCGTTTTTAGAGGTATTTGCTTTTATCCACTGCATAGCTTGTAATTCGTCAGACGAAGCTAAGACGTACGTTTCGCCGTTGTAAAACTCCCATAACATAACCGACGTGGGAAGTGCAAGGCAAAGCGCTGCTAAAACAGCAAGAATTTTGAGGGCCTTCGTTTTCGACCAAAAATGTTCACCGTACGGCTTTGTTAAAACAGCTGCCATATAGTAGCTGGCAAAAATGGCTACGGGAAGCCATAGATAAACTAAGAAGCGGTAGCTATTGGTAGTGAGCGGAAGTGCAATAACATTCGCAGCTACTAATGTGCACAGCGCGAAGAATATGAGCGGTTTACTTGTTTCTTTATTCAACGACTTGTAGACACCGAAGCATGCGATTATTCCGACTAGGCCAAAAACGAGAAATAAGAAAAAGGGTGGAAAAGTGAAAAATGCAATTTCGGCTTGATTTGGGCCCCCTATAAGAAGGAACAGCAACGGCGACGCTATAGCCCCGCCAACGACGAGAGCACCGAGATGATAGTGCGCGCGCTCACGTCGTCGTCTTAAATACTCATATACGACATAGGCCGCAACTGCAAAGAACAATGAGAACGCTGTAATGAGATGAAAATAGGGAAGTATGCCGAGAATTAACCCAAAAATCAGCGCGTTTCGCACGCTCAGTTCCTTTATCAACGTAATCCACAAAACAAATGCGAAAGTAAGGACGACTAGTGCAAATGTTTGCGTTTGTGGCAGCAAATAGAATAGCAGGGTTTGGTCGTACTTGATGGCTGCTGCGTCTGCAAAACGGTAAATAAGAGAGGCAAATAGGTCGCTTGGTCTTTCAGCGATAATTATGATCCACGCAAGCCCTCCGCCAAGCGTGTATAGAATCATCGCGATTAACGCTGTTGCGTTATTAAATGCCCTCCGACAAAGCACGTAGATATTCGTTGAAAGTGCGAAGAAGAGCAGGGGAACTGTAATCTTGAAGATTGTAAGTGAGCTGATGCCGGTTAGGATAGTTAGTGTCCCCACAAAAAGATGCATAAAAAAATCATATACGATGTAGTGCGCGGGAAGATAGGGATTCTCAGGCGGTATATGTGGGGATTCATTGAATCTAGCTATTATAGAAAGATGAAAGTTAAGGTCAGACGCTTGAGTGGGATTCATTACAAACCCTTCGTCGTTAACGACCAATGATTTAGAGAGCGGAACGCTGACTACAAGTGCAAGCGACAGTGCTAGCAGGAGGGGGGGTGCGAGAGAGGTCAACTTATGGCCACGCTTGTCTTTTTCGCTTACGACCTCGGGCGGCTTCACTCCTTCTTTTCTAGCAAAAAATGACGATATCGAAGTTGTAATGATCGCAAGACCGATGGCCGCGCCAGTTAGTGCAATGCCGACGCCTGCGAAGTAAACGAACGTTGCAGCAGTCGGTATAACTACAAGTGAGAGTGAGAGGGAGTAGGCTACCGTCTCCAAAATATCGGTCTGCTTGGCGTCCTTGTAGAGTAGAAAAAAAGCTAAACCAGGGAGGAAAAAAAGTAATGGAAGCGAAAAAAACTGTAAAGGAAGCAACAAGACCACTCCCATCGCAGCAGTCAATAGCTGAAACGGAAAATTGAGCGGCCTAACCATAGTTCGCTTATGCACCTGGGGTTGTTTTTATCGAACCTAATAAACGAGCATCGAGGAAATGTAGGACCGCAAACGCTCCAATTCCGGCTGCCACAACCAGGGATTCAACAAAAAAAGTCAGAAATCGGTCCATGAATATTCCTATTCCTAGCAAATCGTTTTTCGTGAGCAAAAGGGAAGCTATGACCCACGCGTAAAGCAGGAACCGCTTGTTAGTTCTAGTTCTCTCGAGCCAAGCGAGTCCGATGGCGGCAAAAGGAAGAAGAAGTACCCCAGCTCGCTCGAAGAATCCCACGCTAACCTCACTTGCAAGGAAATCGACCGGTGTGCCTTCGTGATATTTAACTTGAGAAAGTCCCAAGATACTCACTGTATGCAAAGTGTATACTTGCCATAATGCGTAAACCGCTAGGACAGCTATGAGGGGGACAAACGCCTTTAGAAACTCGTTTTTGTTCTTCACTTGCGTGAGGGCGTAGGCTGCTAAAACGAGAGCGAGCGTTAGCAGCGTCATTTGATGCGTTAATGCCGTTACTGCTGCAGAGACAACGGAGAGGGCTACGTATGCGTTGAGTTTAAACGGCCCCTCTACTCTATTCGCCAGAATAAAAACGAGTGTAAGCGGTAACATGAAGAGTCCGAGGAGCTCTGGCAATGCCCGGATCGTGAATATCGTCATTTCTGGCGACAAAACAAGGAAGAACAAAGCACAAACGGCTGCGCTTGCGTGCATGAGTTGCTTTGTGAATGTGTAGATGATACAGAATACAGCAACGGACAGCGTTATCGTGACAAGCCCCGAAACCACCATAGGATCGATTCCGGACAACAGTGACTGCGACGCTATAAGTAGGCGATATGCCGGAACATAAAAGTTGGGGAATCCACCGTTGTACGACAGCTCTTGCGTTGGATAATATCCAGATTCAATCGTCAGACGTTCTATTCCTACGTGATACAGGGTATTGCCGTACGTCGGTATAATGTAACCTCGTAGGATATTCAGGTGATAGCTAAAAAAAATGATGAATAACGCAATGATGACGCCATATCTAAGAACAGCGATATCGTCAAGTGACGTCAAGCGATCATGGATTTTTGCTTTATCAAGCCACTTCATAGATTCTTACGTCCTCGTTTGAATATGCGAGCTTGAAATAGTCGCTATTGTCAAACTTTGTAGCGTTAAGAGATACCCAGCCAAATCCGCAAAAAACCATTCTGTTAAGTGGAACAAACACGTAACTCAAGTTGTATTGTTTGCACAGTGCATGTGCTTCGCTAGCGGAGTCTGTTTGGTAAATCTGTTGGGAATCTTTCATATTCGTGATAGGATCCGGGGCGTTAGCCCAGTCACCGCCAACGATAGGTATGCGTGTAGTCATGCCCATTATCAGCTCACCGCCAAAGATGTCGGACTGGAAGTGATCTGTCGCTTGGGTGTTCGATTTTATCCACGTTGTAGATCCTAACTCGCCTTCGGTTACGACTGGATTGAGCCAGAGATCACCCTGTTTCTGCACATTTGCCATTCCATATGTGGCTGTTAACAGCAGCACGACGACTAAAAACAAGATTCGAACGAGATTTCGTGTTACGTTAACCATGAACTTTCGTTTGAAATTGTGTTTCAAGTATTTAGTCTTATACTGCCCCATCAGCTGCCCATGAATATGTTTTAAAAAAAGCTTATCACTTCAAGGTAATACCGGTCGGCCTTTTTTACAACTTCGTCTATTTCAATGTTTGTCAATCTACCTCTTACCTTCAGTAAAGACATCAATTTGGCTATAAGCTGTGTCATAGGTTCTATTGTAGCAAAGATGAAAAAAAGGTTGCTTCCAGAACACCTGAACTAGTAATGTTCTCGGTTCTACTGCAGATAGCCTTGCGGATCAGATTCGAGGCTTATTGAAGAAAATCCCTACAAAACTGAAAAGTCGGTCAAATATAGGTCTGACCTTCCGCTAGCATAAATTATTGGGAGCGTTGTAGACAGATCAGATTTCCCTTATCATGGCTACGCTTACGAGCTAAATAAAGCTAAAATGCGATGTTGATAGCTTCAAAAAATATGATTTAGCGCTATCAGTATTACAGCAGAGAGAATACACGCCACGATAATTGACCGAGGGGGAATGTGTATGGCGTTCTTATCTTCTGATTCATAGTACCTTACCAAGCCAGCGCTTGACATAGGCCCGCCTGATTGACGTTGCCCCTTCGCCATAATTTAAAATACTGTCTGCTACGATTTATACGTTGTGATGAGGGACTACGTTGTCGGCGGACGCATTCTAAATGGCGATGATTTTGATTTAATAACTGGTTATGTTCACGTTGAGGGAGGAAGAATCGTCGAAATAGAAGAGCGATCAAACGTCAAACCCGACGATTGTGAGGCAAGTGGAATCGTTATGCCTGCTTTGATTAATGCACATACACACCTTGCTGACTCCGTAATCAAAGATGTCCCCTATAGCAGCTTAGACACTCTGGTAAAACCTCCTTACGGTTTGAAACATCGCGCCCTCCGTGAGGCAGCGCTGGACGTGTTAGTCGAGGCGATGCATCATTCGCTTTTAGACGCTTTTATTACGGGAACGACCATGCTAGCGGATTTCAGAGAGGGTGGTATTTATGGCATAAATGCGCTAAGAACCGCGATGGACTTGGTGAAACAAGTGAGGGTAATGATCCTGGGCAGGTTAAACGATGGACTAGACTATATAGTAGAAGATGAAATTGATAGCATTCTTGATGTCGCTGACGGCTTAGGGGTAAGCGGCAGTCGTGATTGTGGCAGTTCAGCCATTGGTGAGATGTTCAACAGGGCACAGACACGTGGGAAGTTTGTTGCTATTCACGCGGGTGAAAAAGACGCCTCGGATATCGATTCTGCGATTTCACTCAATCCAGACTGCCTCGTACACATGACGCATGCTTCTAAACACCAAATTGAAAGTGGGATTCCCATTGTGGTATGTCCCAGGTCAAACCTAGTAACTGGTGTCGGCTCGTCTTTTTTACGGCCGCCAATCGGAGAAATGCTACAAGCGACCACTGTTGGGCTGGGCACCGACAATGTGATGCTTAATTCAATGAATATGTTTGCTGAAATGGAGTTTGCGTCAAAAGCATTTCTGCACGACGACCTCAAGGTGCTCGAAATGGCGACGCTTAACAACGCCAAAATATTAGGGGTCGATAATGAACTTGGCTCAATTGCCGTTGGCAAGCATGCTAATCTCCTCATCATCAACAACCGATCACACAACCTCTTTGGAACTCAGAGTATTATCAGCAGCGTGGTAAGAAGGGCTCGTCCAGACGATATAGTGCTCGTTACTCACGGGGGCCAGGTGTTAAGGTTAGCGCGTTGAAAGCGCTATTTGTGATCACAGCGGAAGACCATAAGCGACACGCGCTGCGACACGCGCTGCGACACGCGCACAAACCTGCAACGGCGAATCTGCACCAGGTTAAAGCTACGCTTTGCTGCATGAACCCCAAGTACACTAGAACAATTGCGTGAGAGGGGCATAAAAAAAGATGAACGTCAAAGATGTGATGACAAGGGATGTAGTCTTCGTTGAGGTACCGGGATCTCGAGACACAGCCCTCAAAATTATGAAGGAAACGGGAATAACTAGCGTTCCTGTCGTCAAGAACCGCACGCTTGTGGGTATACTCACGCGCGGCGATATTTTTAGGAATCCCGAGGAGGATCAAATCGCCCTTCTTATGACGAGGCAGCCCGTTTTTGTCTCTCCGATGGCGACCATCGAAGATGCAGCTCGCATATTCATTGAAAAGGCGATTCGACGTATGCCTGTTGTAGATGATTCGCAACTTGTCGGTTTTATTACAGTAACCGATATAGTGAGTGCTATAGCAGAGATGGATATCAAGACTCCGGTGGATAATTTTATCATACGTGAAATTGTTGCAGTTTGGGAAATGACACCCATTGACGTTGTAGGTGAGATTATGAAGCTCGCGAACGCTGAAGCAAGTCCGGTAATTGATTCGACTAACAGGGTCGTAGGTATTGTTACTGAGGGCGCTCTACTCAAAGCGAGCAAAATTGAAGATACTATAGAAAGGGCAGACCTGTCAGCGGGTTCAGACGAAGATGCTTGGACATGGGAAGCGGTTAGGGATACGATGAGTTTTTACTACGGTGTGTCTAGGGTAGAACTTCCGAGTTCACCAGTAAAGGACATAATGATGGCTGAATACGAATCGATATTTCACAAGACAGGTATAAGTGAATGTGCTAGACAAATGCGGCGTTTTGTTGTAGAGCTCTTGCCTGTAGTCACGGCCGATGAGAAATTGGAAGGGATTATCAAAGACTCAGACCTCGTCAAAGTACTAATTTAAGTCGGCATCTTGCATAGAGATAAGAGTCCCGCGGTAGCACTGGAAAAATAGCCAAATTTGGTTTTTTTTGTTTAAGTAAACCTAAACTTCTTGGCCTTGGTAAGAACGCGCATAATCATTAAGCATTGGGACCTATATGTATGTACATATCAAGGGGGCAAGTTAGGACATGCGTCGATTTGCGTTGCTTGTTATTTCGCTAGTTTTGACATTTACATTACTAGCAATATCTGCGCCGCCTTCGGAAGCGGTTCCGTTTCCTTCACACCAATCGACTGCTACGAAACTCGAAATCGGGGGCGTTTTTGACCAAATTGACAGTCTGTTAAGTAGTCTTGACCAAATTGACAGTCTGTTAAATAATTTCACAACTGACCTCAATTCTTTGATCCCGCAACAAACAACGCCGCCGTCGGTCAACATAACCAGCGTTAAAACTGTTAACACGGGAACATCCTCTACGACGCCGCAAGTAATTGTTACCGTGAAAAATGGGAAAGTCGCGCTTGATGGCGTCAGAATTGACGTCTTATATAAGAATTCAGCTGGTGCGAATGTACTCTCGAATAGCACGGTGTTAGCACTAAAAGCTGATGAAACACGCTCGATAACATTTAAGCCACAAAGCTTGCCGGCAGGCAGTTATGGGATAGGGGTGACTGTATATAAAAACGGCACGGATCCCTCCAATAAAGCAACCCCTCCTTATGATTTGAAGGAAAATGCGACAACACTCACAATTGCAGGAGCGGGAACGGCAGGGGGCGAAGGGATTCAGGTCAGTAGTGTAGGTGATATCCTCAGTCAGCTCAGCCCTTGGATATATTTCATAATCGTTATGACCGGGCTTATTACAGTTGCGCTATTTTTCGTCTTCTGGCAAAACAGGTCCGGTGAAGACCGCTTTGGGGATGATCATTTCAAGGGAGACGACTATATGGCCGGAGACAGTATTAAGAACCCCGCCGCACTCCGCAGTGCGTCTCCGAAAGCAGAGTATAGCTCTGAACGAGGGGCTATCGCAAAGCCACGGCGATCGAGAAAAATTGAAGTGACTCAATCTGAAGGCGCCTCTGAAGAGGGCGACACTAACGAAAATCCTCCGCGTTCGACTTAAGACACGCTGTAGTTTTATTCTGACTGGTTTGTAGTTGGGGCTATGGCGCAAAAGGCGTTGAGGGACATAAATAGTAGTAAGAATGGGTTCCAGCCGCTCTTTCGCATATACAGCTGTTCACACTATATAAGATGTATAAAGCCTGAGCCCATCACCCCCATATTGCTCCTATATCGAGGTTCTGTCGTACGGTTTCCTTGATCAAATCGATTTTTTGGCTGTCAAATGGATCTATGCGCGCGGTTAGCCTCTCTAATCGTTCAGCAGCAGTTAACGTATCCAAATTCACAAGAACTACGCTAACGCCGAGTTCTTGTGCTCGTGCAATAACGTGGTTGGCGGGGTACAAGCCACCGGTTAGCACGAGGCACGACGTCGAAGTTGATAAGGCGGCAAGTTGTATGTCTGCCCGGTCCCCTCCAGTTATGACTGCCTTAGCGGGCGCCTTTCTGAAATATTTAAGCGCAGATTCGGGCGTCATAGCTCCAATAAGGATCCTCTCTATGGGGCGGTCTTCTCCGTCAACAATAACCTCTCCACCAAGTTCTTCAGCTATTTCGTACGCATGAAGTGCTTTCAGTGCAGTTAAGTACGGAATTGACCCGAGGATCTCTATCCCTCGTTTTTTCATGTAGCTTTCAAATACTGGATCTTGAGACTGATTCAGCACGACGCCCTTGAGCCCTACCTTGAGTTTGTCGAGTAGAAGTTTGGTCATCGCCACTTTATCCAGCGAATAAATGTCGGTCACAAGTAAGATCTCAGCGTTCAGCATTTTGGCAATCTGAATGCTTGAAACGTTGTGCAAGAACCCTGTGCTGATATCTTTCGTCCCCTCGAGCAAAACTGCCTGCTTATTGCTACAAATTCGGTTAAAACCGCAAATAATGTCTTCAGCTTTAATGCCTTTAAAGAGGTTATATGTGAAAGGCGAGAGCAGTGATTCTTCCTCTAAATTGAGGACGTGTTTCATTAGATGCGCGTCTTCGTCAACCAAATTTCCGTTAACGGGAATAAGATTTTCACGGATCGGCTTATAGAACCCTAACAATCCTTTAAAATTTAATGCAAGACCTAATGCGACTACGGTTTTTCCACTTCGTTCAGACACGGAACTTATAACAAGTGCTGGAATCTCGCACTCAACGCTCAAGTTGTCCACCTCCGCTTTGATTAAGAGAATTATCTCTCGTTTCTACGACGACCAGCGCATCCACAGCAATGCAGCCCGTTTCTTGAACCACAAGGGGGTTAATCTCTATCTCTTGGATTTCTTTGAAATCTTGGCTGATTCTGCTGACGCACACAATAGTGCGTGCTATTGCGTTGATGTCGAGAGCTTTTCTACCGCGCGCGCCGAGGAGAATCGGGTATGACTTGACTTCAGAAATCATTTTCTTTGCCTCGGCTAGCGTAATCGGAGCTAATCTATGCGATACGTCTCTTAGCACCTCTACATAAACGCCCCCCAGACCAAAGGTGACGAAAGGTCCGAATTGGGGGTCGCGAGTGACTCCGATAATAACCTCTACCCCTTGCACCATCTCCTGGACCGTTATCCCTTCGATTAGCGTTTGAGGCATTCTTTTGTTAATATTAGCATAAATTTGATCAAAAGCGTTTCTAGCTGCCTTGTCAGTGCTTATACCTGTAATCACCCCTCCAACATCGGTCTTGTGTGAGATATCTGCCGAGTTCACCTTCAGCACGAGGGGGTATCCTATCTCACGCGCCGCTCGAACAACTTTATCTCGTGAGGTCACAATTGTGGCTTTTGGGGTCACGATGTCGTACGCTCGTAGAACGTTCATACCTTCTTCTTCTGTTAACGACGTTCTCCCCTCTGCTTGAACTTGCTGAATTTGCAGTAACGCGCCTCTTTTTTGGCCTGCTCCTGTGATTTGAATCGATTCCGTCGCTTCTGCCGTTGCGATCTCTCTGAATCTGATAAGATTGCTCGCTGCTCTGACGGCAGTTTCCGGACTTGTGAAGTTAGCCGTTTTGCCTTGCTTTAACTTATCGCGCGATTTTGTCAGCTCCTTTCCGCCCAGAAAGGATGTCAATATGGGCTTGGAAGCTTTTAAGGAGAGCTTATTGAGCAAACCTGCGGTCTCTTCTGGTTCTGTCATAGCTTGCGGTGTGAGCAATACGATTACCAAGCCGACGTTTTGATCAGCCAAGACGGTTTTCAACGTGTCACCATATCGTTGTGGCTTTGCATCGCCGAGAATATCAACAGGATTGTAGATATTGCTCTCTCGGGTTAGTGCGCCCTGAAGTGCGATGATCGTCTCTTTGGTAAAATTTGCTAATGGTACTTCATACTCAACGGCAGCATCGCTCGCAAGCACGCCAAGTCCTCCGGCGTTTGTTATTATGGCCATTCCTGGGTTTTTCGGAATTGGGCAGCGCGAGAAGGCTTTTGTTGCATCAAACAACTCGTCAATTGAATTGACCCGTATTATCCCTGACTGCTTGAATGCAGCTTCATAAGCGGCATCTGATCCTGCAAGCGCGCCTGTGTGGGAGGAGGCTGCCTTCGCCCCCATATCAGTCCGGCCTGCCTTGAGTACGACGAGCGGCGTCATCCTCGACACCTCTTTTGCAACCCGCATGAATTCGCGCCCTTTATCGATGCCTTCGACGTAGAGTGCAACGACGTCTGTCGATGGATCATGTGCGATATATTCGAGTAACTCAGCTTCTGCTACGTCGGCTTTGTTACCAACGCTTACCAACTTATCGAAGCCGAGGCTTTCATTGGCAGCCCAATCAAGAAAAGAGGTACAGATTGCTCCACTTTGTGATATAAGGGAGATATTGCCTTTGCTTGGATATTCGCTTGCGAAGGAGGCATTCATGTTCGCGCCAGTGCTAATGATGCCTAGACAGTTAGGGCCGACAATTCTGATGCTATGTCGTTTAGCTATGTCCCGAATTTGCGTTTCTAGGACCGCCCCTTGCGGTCCGGACTCTCTAAAGCCCGCTGATATAATCATTGAGGCTTTTATGCCCACGCGCGCCGAATCCTCCAGCACAGAAGGCACGATGCTCGCTGGGACTACGACAATTGCGAGATCGACCTTTTTTACCGTAGGGTATGCTTTTAGGCCCAAGACCTCATCGGCGTTTGGATTTACCGGGACAAGTTCTCCTTGGAAGTTGGCGTCTATAAGGTTCTTTAACACCGAATGTCCAACCTTGCCGCTCTCTCGAGAAGCGCCAATGACTGCTATAGATCTTGGATAAAAGAAGCCATCCATCGTAGTCTTTTTAGTTTTTTTGACGATAGTAAACGTAAATCGCCGATTTAGGGATCCTGCGGCTTTGGTTCTTGATTATACGGATTGTGCCGCATTAGGATACTCGAATGTTTTATATATGAACTTGCCGATAATTGTTCACAACTTGTTCGAGGTAATCAGGATGTCACGATCGATCCATGGAATGACATTGCTACTAATATCTATCATTGCAGTCTTATGTCTAGTAAGTTCTGTAGTAATTAATACATCGGCAACTAAGACTGTAATTCCACAACCTAACACGGTGAGTTCGGGTGACAGGATGTTAGTCACAGCTGATATGGCGAAAAACGCAAGTACAGTCACGCTTTCTTATTACGCTGATTCAAACAAGAACGGCAAGGATGACGACAATGGCCAGTTCGTGAAAATTGCGAACGTTACTGATGGGGGCGCGAACGACGCTGATAACGCTACCAATGGTTACGTTCTTTTCTCATGGATGACCCCACAATTCGCCCCTGGGCAGTATATCCTCAAAGTTGAAGATCCATACGGGCCAACTAGGACAACTACGTTCACCGTGAACAACGCAAAGCTCAAGCTCACACCAGTCATCTACGGGCCAAGCTCTACGACGAACAAAGGACTTGTCAAACCAGGGGACTATTTTTATGTAAGTACTGAGGTCACGGGTAACTGCCGAGTTTGTCATACGACAGATAATCCTACGACGCAAAACCCAGGTGTAAATGAATCACAAGTGGATAAGGCTTTTTCCGCCGATATAAGTGGAATCACGGGAAGTTCAGGCGATACCGCCGTTGCTCCAACTTATGTGCATCACCCGTTTGTGCAATGGTCCGGTATTGCTAGCAAGACACTCTCCGATAATCAGACGGTCAATGTCACCGTAACGGGCACAAATCCGGCTGGCAACTTAATTACACAATCGACAGCATTTGCCGGTGTCAACACAGCAGTAAATATACCGCCCAAGTCCTCAAACGACAATAGCACTCAGGGCAACGCGTCTTCAGCACAATCAAGTGGTTCGACAAGCAATCCACTGCCTGGTTTTGAAGCAGTTTTTGTCGTTGCAGGATTGACTTTTGTGGCATATTTGATGAGTAGAAGGCGATAGATTGCTTATCTCACCGAGATCGACTTTTTAGCTTCCTTCTGTTGCTCGCTTCCAAACGCGCTAGTATTTGAGGCATTTGGCAACAATGAAACAGCGTAAGCTTGAAATCATTCTCGAACAGGCGAAAGTGTTCGACTTTCCTTCTGCTGAGCTCGAACAATATTATACGCCTGCAACGGTCGCTGCTCGACTTCTCCACTTCGCTTTCTTGCGAGGTGATATTGCTTCCAAGCGAGTGGTTGATTTGGGTTGTGGAACTGGCGTCCTTGCTCTAGGCGCAGCCTTATTGGGGGGAGTTGTGACAGGCGTCGATTCAGACGATCGAGCGTTGGAGATCGCTCAAGATAACGCTAAGGCGCTCGATGTTGATGTAACTTGGTTGAAAAGTGACATAGGAAGCTTTGACGGTTCTTATGATACCGTAATAATGAATCCGCCGTTCGGAGCCCAGAAGCGGCGCAGCGACAGGCCGTTTTTGCGTAAGGCAGTAAGCGTAGGTCAAGTCATCTATTTGCTTCACAATGCTGTAGTAAATGGCTTCGTGAGGCACTTCGTTGAGCCGCATCGCGTTACTGACGCAATTTCTGTGAAGCTCCCCATTGCACATACCTTTAAGTTTCATAAGGATGAAGTACGATATGTGGATGCGATAATCTATCGAATTGAAGTCGCACATTAATTTTCTAGTATTAAATCTGGGACAGGAAGGAAAAGGATAAGAAATGACCGATATAGTCGTTCCAGGGGACCTTATAGGTGCCTCTGAGGAATACTTAGCAGGCGAAGGAACCTACGAAGAAAGAGGTAAAATATTCGCTGTAATTACCGGGAAAGTCGAAATCAACAAAGAAGACCGAACTGTTCGGGTGCTTCCTGTGATGAACACACCACCGGTCTTAAAAGTGGGCGACATTGTGGTCGGGCGTGTCATTGACCTCAAGAATGCTGTCGTCCTTGTTGACATTGCTCGAATAAAAGGCTTTGAAAACCGCGAAATTGCGAACGCAGATCAAGCTGCTATCCATATTTCAAACGTTAAGGATTCGTACGTTGCAAAGCTTGATACGGAATTTAACCCGCAGGATATCATAAAAGCGAAAGTAATCGATGAAAAGAGTTTGAGGTTGAGTACTGTTGAAAAGGATCTAGGCGTAATAAAGGCGTTCTGTACGAGATGTCGAACGCCGCTCCTGCGGAAGCAACAAAAGCTTGAATGTCCAAGTTGTGAACGGATCGAAACGCGTAAGATCTCAGAAGACTATGGGACGGGCATAATCTAATCTTCGATGTCTGTTTTTGTCATAAGAATTCTTTGACCGGGCTTGTTACAATGAATCTTAAGATTATTCGCGTCACAGAAGATGAAGCAGAGATAGAGTTTCTTGATCTAGGTCATACATTCTTGAACGTATTGAAATACTCGCTCCTTCAAGACCCGCACGTCGAAAGTGCTACATACAACATAAAGCACCCGATGATAAGCAATCCAATATTCTATATAAAAACAGACTCCGCGGATCCTTTAAAAGCGCTACGGGATGCGTCATTAAGGTTAAAAGACGAGTTTGAAACGCTGCTGGGACTTATTCGGCTGCAATCTGAGGGGCTTGCCTGATTGCTGTCATCAGATCAATGAGACACATCACACTTGGTGATGGGACAGTAGTTGACCTAAAAGTCGCTCGTAAGGATGATTACGACTATGGAAGGTATGAATCCCTGTACGCGTGGCTATGCAAAGTCGACCAGTATCTTGCCAAGCAATATAAGCTGGGGGATCTCATTGACAACAAGGCAAAGTGGCTGCACAACCTCGACGAAAACAAGATTACATTGCTTAGTCTCCATAAAGACAAGATTATAGGTTCTGCGACACTAATCTTAAACGAGCCTCAATCACGAGCCTCTCACGTGGCTTCATTTGGTATTGTAGTTCACCCTGATTTCCAGCGAAAAGGTCTTGGCAAACAGCTCCTTGCTGCACTAGAGCAGGTCGCTCGCGATCAGGGCATTAAGAAAATCGAGGTTAATTTTTACGACGGAAATCCAGCAGTAGCACTATACAAGTCCTTGAATTACAACTATGAGGGGAGAAGATTAAAAAAAGGACGATTGAACGACGGCACCTACGTCGATGAAATTCTGTTATCTAAGTTTATTAACCCTTTTGAGCAAGCTTAGAAAGTTTATTCTTGCGCAGATAACGTTCGTGGTTTGGCGCCTAAGATTACATAAAGTGTCTCAAAAAAGACCTTGCGTTCAGCAAGAGTCCTCACAATCTCAAACTGCGCTTTCATTCTTTCCGTGACTTCCCGGTAACCAGTGAGGGAAGAGATCGTCATAAGCACGCGCCCACGGTTGGTTAAGTATCGCTCAACTTGTGTGAGGAAACGCATTATTACCTCTTGACCTTCGACACCACCGTCCCAAGCTTGAGTCAGCCAGTCACACGGTACGTTAGTATCTGTGGGGAGGTAAGGCGGATTAAAAATGATCAAATCAAATCGACGATTGAGGTCGCAAAAAAGATCGCCTTGAATTACTTCAACGCCGTTTAAAGTGGCATTTTTGACAGCTTGTGGATTTATGTCAGTCGCTATCACACTAAGAGCCGAACCTGCGACAACTTTGGTTATTAACCCGCATCCTGTGCCTATTTCCAAGACCGAGTCAGTGGGGTGCACCACGTCGAGCGCGGCGTCGGCGAGTAGAAATGTATCGTCACACGGCTCATACACATAAGAAAGCAACTTTAGTTGTTCTCCGCGATAGCGTATCTCTTTTGAAGTTGAGAGGTTATTTAGAACCATAGCTTTAATCGTGACCCAATGACTATGCGGTTTAGGTCCTTTTTTATAGTTGGCCTAATTTTAAAAATTCATCCGACAACGCTGCAATTTTTTCGGGGGGCAGTTCGTACGGCCGTAGCTGTAGACAACGTAGCGGTAGCTTAGCGATGAGTTGGTCTACGGCTTGTACGTTAAGCAGCTGTGCTGCTATAGCGAGTGCAGTTTTAAGTTTCTTGCGTCTCTGTGTAAAAAGCGCGCGAACGAAGGTGTGGAAGAAAAGCTCATCAAGCACGTCAAATTGTGGTCCCACTGGGATCAGTTTGACTATGGTTGAATCGACCCGTGGTCGCGGCTTGAATGCGGTGCTTGGGACGTGCTCCAATACCTCAATTTGTGACTTGTAACTGAGGCATACCGTAAGGCGACTGTAATTCTTTGTGCCTGGCGCTGCGACCATCCGTTCTGCAAACTCTTTTTGGTACATCAGAACCGCGCAAACGAACGGACATCTCAGGAGCTTGAATGTCACTTGAGATGAAATCTGATATGGCAAGTTTGAGACCGTTTTGTCAAACGGTGGAAACGCGATCCTCAATGCGTCGCCATGAATCACTTCGACGCCTGGAATTGTGCGAAGTCGCTCAGCCAGTTGCCAATCTGCTTCAATGACCGAAAGTTTGCGGCATTTTGTTGCAAGCTTCCTGGTTAAGTTTCCAGTACCCCCGCCAATCTCTAAGATGGTTTCAGTTGGCCGAATGTCAGCGTAACTGAGAATCCGTTCGATTATCCGGTCATCAATTAAAAAATGTTGACCCCATTTAACCGTATGATATTCCCTATCGACTTTACGGGGCATTGAATGCTTGAGCCGTCGCACCCTTCGTTATTTCGCAAAAAACTTATATTTAGCGTGTTCGTCCTTGAGTTCTTCCTCTATTCTTTTTGCGATTACTTTTTCAGGGTGATATAATCCTTTGATTCTATGCGAAATGTCTTCGAAACTCTCAAAGGGCTTTTTTTTGCGTTCCGAGAGAATCTCCCACATCAGCTTCTTACCTACACCTGGGAGAAGCGCTATGGTGTGCAAACGTGTTGTTATAGGCTGCGCGTCGTTGAAGAAATTCACGAACCGCGGCTCTTGCTCCTTGACTATCATTTCAAGCGCGTACGGCAACTCCACTTTCGCTCCATGCGTGAGTTCTTTATAGCTCACTCGCCTTTTGACGTGATCAATCTCGCTTTGCTCCTCTTCCCCTATATAAAGGCGGTCATAAGATTGCGGAACGAAGCCCTCACGAGGTATAAGTTCGAGGAGCGTAAAGTTGCCCTCACCAACAACGTGCACGATTGGTCTTTTCCTATAAATGGGATGGGGATCGTCAGGATGCCCATGCGGTAAGAAGTCTAAAACGCGGACATATTGCTCTCTCTCCCCTCTCATTCCCCTCGCCCCACACCTTAATAAAAGCGTGCGATAATATCGAGTATTTCGTCTAGTTCTGCCTCTGTTAGCGAGAACCGTTCTTTTGCGTAAATAGACCGTACCTCGTCTTTAGAAAGCGGTAGTATATCGGCAATTCGAATTGCAATCTCCCCTTTCATCTTTTCAAGACTCTTTAGCTCATTAACGAGTTGCCGAGATTGTGAAGCCGTGAGTTTTGCGAAAGTATTGACGTGGTCAAGCGCCCGTCTAAATTCATAAGTGAACTCTTCTTCAGAACGCGGGGTCGTTAGTTCAGTGAAAATCTCTTTGACCTCAGAGAGCGTTAGGCCCTCCTCCTTTAAAACGGTCTTTACGATCATTATATCTGTTTCTGCGCTTTCAAATGTTGTGGACGTGCTATTATCGTTTTAACAGCGTTGCCGTCAGTTACTTTTACCACATATGCGTTGCCACGTTGTTCGACTACCGTACCAGTCCTACCGTGGAATTTTGGATTGGGCATACCCTTTTGGACGCTAGGGTCGAGGTCGATATGAACTCTCTGTCCAGATTCGAAGCTCCTTATTGCGTGACTAACAGGAGCGATTCCACGTTCGCGTATGCTCTTCTTCAGTTTGTATCGCGTCTTCCTTCGCTCACCGTGTGACCTTGGCATTAGAGACCCCCTCTAACTTCCATAACATCAAGTTCTTCAACTTTTGCATTTACGCCCAAAAGGGCTGAAAGGCTTGGGGTTGTACGTCTATCGTCACCAGATATCAGCTCCTTGACGTAGAGCCCACCCTCACACTGAATAATTATGTATTCTCCACTCAGTTTAGCCGAATATACTTTTTTGATCCGTTTTAATTCTGCGCGACGATGAACCACTCTTTGAGGTGTGGTTTGTTCAACATCGCCCTCGAGTTGGAGTAAAGCTTTTTTCAGCTCCTCCGGTTGGATCGGATGGTCGTATGTCACTTTAAGCCTATAAACTTTATCCGACCGCGTGTTCTTCACTTTTACAACAGTCTCATGATCAGCAAATGCGAGTTCGCAAATAGCAACTTTTTCTTGAGATGAGTTGACCGCGTGTTCAAGCTGTTGTAGGTCTATTTGTCTCTTGCGGGGAGATCTCACCTCCAAGACAACTGGCCGGCCGTTTCCAAGCATTCGTGCGTCAATATCCTCTCTACCAGCGCCATGAAAAACGACGTCCTTTCCGAGGCTTGCGTCAAGAACGTAAGTCCCGATTAGTTCCTGAACTGATTCTTGGTATGTTTTTCCCGTCAAGTTGCACTTTGGACAGCCTTTTCCGCCGCAATCGCGGCATGGCCATCTCGTCTGCGGGATGCCCCTTACGAACTTTTTATACCGCCCATACAGGAATAGCGGATTAACGTGAAGCTCAATCTTGTCCTGTGCCAAGTTTGCAATGAGAAGAATCTCTGGCTTGCTGAATTCAGCCCTTTTGCCAGTAATAACCTCGATCCGCTTTCCTAATTCTCTATTTAAGGCAGATTTGAGCGGTTCTGCTGCTGTTGTTTTGGACTCTGCCCACAAAATCTCCTCATTTTCGGCAAGCCTGCCAGACAGTTTGGTCCCAACAAGAAAAGTGGAGAACTCGTAGTCACGGAGTTGCTCTAGGCATCGATCAACCCACGAATCGAGATGGTTAAACAGACCCCCGCAAACCCAACAGCCTTCCTCTGCAGCTTCCCAGTCCTGAGCGTTGACTGGTGTGTTATTGAGCATTGCCGTAACGACGCGGATAGCTTGCCCTCGTTGTTTGTTCGTTAGGTTAGAGGAGTACTCTGCAAACTGTCGCCCTAGGCAATCAGCGCAAATGTGCCCTTCCCGCATTATCGAGTTAACTACGTCGAACATAATCTATCCAATTCGTTATGTATTAGCGTTATGCACTGGTCTGTATGGAGCTTAATAGGCCCGATTCGTATCCTTTGAACTTGATCGAGCTGCGCCTCCTCCTCCTCGAAAAGACCAAGATGATCTCCTAGGATGAAAGCAACGTTGTTTGCGTGTAAATCCACCCCTCGAACGTCGTTGCCGTGCTCGTGAAGGTAAAACAAGATAGAAGCGTCGCTGAGGCGCAGTGCTTCAACGAGACCGGCGCGCTCAACGTAAACTCCCTGCGTTGACCGTCGTGGTCCCGTGCCTAGCTTCACTTTAAGGGCTTTTCTAATGAGCGCGCCAGCACTCCTTTCATCAGGATTTAGGTATCGCAATTCGGCGCCCTCAAACCGTATGATTTTCGGTGGATCAGGTCCCCCCAACAGAACAAGGCACACTTGGGTGTCACGGCGTATATCAAACGACGTGACAAATGCGGCTGTTACGCAACGCGCTAATATATCGATACGGCCTGCAGATCCAGGCATGTCTTCAAGCGTAAAATCTCCTGACGTGGCGGCTTTATGCCCAACTATAATGAACTGTCGCATAGCCGCCCCCAGACCGTTTCAGCTCAGCACTTTTTCGGTGAACGCGAGGGTGCCTGAGATCTTTTTGACACGAACTTTTACGGTATCCCCCTTCTGAGCGCCAGGAACAAATAGCGAGAATTTGCCGACCTTGGCGATGCCATCGCCTCGTTTGCCGACTGCTTCGATGCGTACTTCGTAGACGCTCCCCTCTTCAAGAGCACTCGCTGCGCTCTCTTTCTTTACATAACGTTTCCTTATGGGCCTATGGGCCCCACAAGCGTCGCATTTCAACATGACCGTTCTGTCGCTTTTCGTTAAATGTGTGTCCGGCCTGTTGCATTCTGAGCAGGTGACATACTCTGAGACATAGTCCTCGATGATAGCGGCTATCATTTCCTGCGAGAATCTACCTTGGAAAATGACCCGCCCACCTTCTACCTTGCCAGCTGTCGCAAGCTCTCGCAAGAGAAACTTAAGCAGGTGCTCAGGGTTTCTGTTCAATACGTCGATGATCTCGCCGAAATTCTCAAAAACAGTCATTCGCCCCTCAATAAACACGCGGGGCACAGGTATTGAAAAACGCTCGGTGTCTGCCGCAGTCGGGGGTAGGTTTTTCATTCCGCGGTCCAAGTACTTTTCGTAACTATCCGTATTACTCACCTTTTCGCTGTTCGCGCCATATTGAAGGAAATAAAAGCTCGGCTGAGCTTCACACCTTGACTAGCTCACGCCCTTCGTCTACTACTACTCTGCACGGCGGCGGGACTTTCATCGAAGCGCGGCGCAACGCCTCTTTAGCTTTCAAAAAGTTAAGGGGGTTTACGTACACGGTAAATACTCTTTGGTCAGTACTTACGCGTGCGGCGGTTCCTACCGCCTTGCCAAACGCTCCCCTCATCCCATCTTGAACTCGATCAGCGCCCGCTCCAGTGGCCATCTTGTTTTCTCGCAGCACTTGGTGCGGGTACAAACGTAGCTTAAGGCGAAAATTTAACCTGCCCGCTGATTTCATTAGGTAACGGTTAGCGGCAATTCTGGCCGCTTCTAGAGCAATATGTCTTATTTGGCATTCTTCGTCAGCGGTGAGCGATACTGCCACTGTAAAATCGCCGCTGAGGTTGCCCGTATCGAACTGGGAGATCCTACTACCCGGGATTCCGCCCATGTAAGATTTCCTCGTGTAGGAGGGCCCTGTAATCTTTCTATACATCTTCGCTGGTTTGCGTGCCATTCTAGCCTCTTTATGTCAGCGGTACCTAGCATAAACGTGATTGATTAAAAAGTTTTGCTGGGTTAGCCCAAGGTGCAAAACTAATGGTAATTCAAAAAAGCCCTGATCGTTTAAATTGCTTGTGTATCCTAAGCCAAGCGAGCAACAACTGCTGCGTGTGCCTTATAAAACGGCTCAAGCTCGTGGACGTACATAATGTCCAGCAACTCTCCAAGTTTCTTCACTTCTCCTTTATACACTGCTTTCGGTTTTGCAGTGACGTCTATGCTTCGTGCTTTGATCATAATGCAAGCGTACCCGCCCGTCCTCAAGAACATCTCAGCGTTGGTAATAGCGATTTCAGCTTGTTTCGGCTGTGCAATATCTTGGTACAAGAAATCGACCAGCTCGACAATGTGTCCGTAGTCAGGCCGGCGCGCATCTGCTACTAGCGGCACGACGTTTTTCACGCGTTCTGACAAGCGAACGAGGTCCCGAGCGACACGTGGCGCAAACTCTACGGCATAGACGAGTGAAACAATGTTGGCTAGGTGTGAAACAGTCGTACCAGACGCAGCCCCCAGATATAGTACAATCTGATCTGGTCTCAGCGGCACGTCCTCCCCTTTTTTCAATAATGCCGCTAGCTTACTCCTTTGCGGATTCCACAGCCGATATTCCCCAAACACCTTCTCGCCATAGAGCGCCTCACCTTTTGTGGCAAGATGCGAGTCTAACAAAAAAACTCCGGGTACTTTGTGGGTCTTTATCTTCATGTCAAGTCTTGTCGCGTATTGCGGGATTATTGATTTCTCTTATTCGTTTTTCCATTTGAGCTAAAAGTTCTGGATGCACTTTTTTTGAATAAAAATCTATACGAGCGGCAATAGCTAGTTTTGCAGCCATTGTCCTAGCAATCTTTCCTCTCTTACCTAAGGGACTGCCGCGGATCAATGGATGTTGGTATATAATTCCGTGCTTAGGCGGTTTTGCGCCATACTGGAGATGTTTGAATAGCGCCTTAGTCGCACCCATAACTTGAATCTTGCTCGCTGGCATTCTCGCGAGTGATTCTAGGCTGCCGGCTTGAGCAATCAGTCGTGCGCCGAGCAGTTCACCAGCGAGAGAACAGAGATTAGGTGCGACGTCGCGCATCTCAAGTTCAATTGTGCCTGCAATTTTCTTCCTCACTTCGCTTAATCGCTCAATGGATTCGACAAACTCGTGCTTAAGCGTAGGGTATATTGTTGACTGAGAGGCGTCAGTTTCTGTTACGTCCCCTGAGCTAGATATGTTAAATTCGAGGACATCCCATTCCAAAAGGCGTTCCGAGAGCAAGTTTATCGACTCGTCGATATCATCGATTCCACCGATTAGCTGCACAATTCGTGCGTCTGGGCGAGAAAACGCGGCGATTATCTGCTCTTTCGCACGCTGTATCGCAACGGCGCGGAGCAGTGAAATGTAGTCGTGCTCCGATGTCACCAAGCCGAGTTGAATCGCCATCTCCCTGAGACGGCTCCTACACCGCTTGTCCAAATCGGTAAATTCTTCTCTTTGAAGTTGCAAAGCTATCGCGACGGCGTCCGTCTGTAAAACGTTCGAACGAACGATCTGGCCATTGTGCAGCTCGATCTCTCCGAACCAAGTTTTGATGATTGTCATGCTTTATTTTGCTATTGACGTCGCTATTCCTTGCGAAGAACAGTGATGCCTCTTTAGCTTGTTTATAGATATCCTATATATCTTGGGGCAGAATAATAGTTTGTCGGCTGGCAGTGATAGAATTGAATATCGAAATAGGCAAAATAACGCTCAATAATCCAACTATGCTCGCAGCTGGGATTATGGGATCCGCTGCATCTTCTCTAAGGCGTATCATGTCGTGCGGGGCAGGCGCCGTTGTTACTAAGTCTATTGGACTTCTGTCACGCGAGGGTCATCTGGGGCCTGTTCTCGCTGAGGTTCCGGGGGGGTACTTGAACGCACTGGGACTACCCAATATGGGCCTTGCGTTTTTGGACGAACTTGAGACGCTGAGCACCGCCGAAGAGCGAAAGCCGATAATCGTAAGCTTATTCGGCAACTGTCCTGATGACTTTGTTGAGTTGGCCGAAACGTTCTGCCAGTACGCCGACGCACTTGAACTCAATTTGAGCTGTCCTCATGCTCAGGGTTTCGGAGTCGAAGTCGGATCAGATCCTGCGGCAGTTAAAGCGATTACGAATTCGGTGAGCAAACACGTTGACATTCCGGTTTGGGTCAAGCTCACGCCTAACGTGACCGACATTACGGTACTTGGCCAAGCAGCAGAAAAAGGCGGAGCCGATGCCGTAGTGGCAATAAATACGGTTAAGGCTATGGCGATCGATGTGGAGGGTGCAAGGCCAGTTTTAGGCAACGTGTTTGGGGGGCTGTCAGGAAGTGCGATAAAGCCAATCGCGGTTAAATGCGTTTATGACTTATATGGTGCCCTCACTATCCCCGTAATCGGTGTCGGCGGGATAAGTAATTACGAGGACGCGTTAGAATTCATTATGGCAGGAGCTAGGGCCGTTCAGATCGGGTCGGCGGTCGCCCGCAATCTGTCGGTATTTGAGGACGTCGCTGTCGGAATCGACCGCTATCTGTCCACGAAACGTTTATCGTTTGAAGACGTTGTCGGAATTGCACACAAGAGTTACTGACATGGATCTGAAGCAGGTGTTCAATACTGCAAGCGTTTTGCTCGTCGATAATACGTACGCTGGTTTGAAAGACACCACATTTTCGAAGTATCTTCTTACAGAGATGATTGACTCCCCACTCGACGCAACTGCAGCGTTTATCTGCGACGGGAGAATTCGTGGAGTCGCCTTTAAACAGGACTTTTGGACGCTAGTAACTGATATCGTGAGGTTTGATCCGGAATTCGAAAGCTATGCCGCGGCGCTACTTCAGAAGACCAAATGCAATAAAAGACATTCCTATACGGTCGAGGCAGCTGACTTTCATCAAGCTATTGTTACGCTTCTGTGTGATCTACTGGTTAGCGGTGAGTCGTGCGAATGTTACGACGGCAGACGTTCGCATATATTAGCGTACTCATCCGAGCGTCAGGAACGATTACAATTGCTATTTAAGACGAAAATTGCACCTCTTTTTGATCTAGGTGCCGCGGAGATGCTCGAAATATGTTGTGGGAATGGTATGGCTACAACGGCGCTCTCTAATCTTGGATACAACATTTATGCTTTAGACAATGACAAATGCGCTATTTGTGAGGGGCTATTTCACGGCGCCCTGCGGAAAGAAAATACGGCAGTGTTGGACGTCCGTTATCTCTCAGAATATGAATTCACGCAGTACCACAAGTTTAGATTAGTCGTCGGCTTTATGTTGGGGGCTATCTACGAGTTCAACAAAGCTGATTGGCAAAAAATACTGTCGGAAGCTGCGGCGATCGTCAATGAAGGGCTTTTTCTGCTCACGGTTCACAAGAAAGAAGAAATTGACTTCATTGACAAAACAATGAATAGCTTTGGCATCAAAGGTCAGATAATAGACAACCGAGATGATACAAGCATTTACGACCAATGGGTGTACATCGGCGTCAAGGAATCAACAACTCCAAGTAGCTCAGTTAAGTCGTGATGATACGCAGCCACTTGTAGCCGGGCATTTATTCGACTGTTCTTGCGAGCATTGTTCGCCGCTTACCCTATATTATTCTGTACTTGTCTTGCGGAAATGTCAGTTTGTGAGAACCGAAAGCAGAGACCAATCACTGAGATTGTTCTGATAGCGCATCTGGAATGCAATCTATGACGTCGGTTGCCAATAGGCTATATCCCCTGCGGGAGAATGCTAAGTCCCCTGCACAGCCGTTGAGGTAAGCAGCAGTTGACGCTGCTTGCATTTTATCCAGACGCGTTGAAAAAGCGCCGACGAGCCCCGCTAAGACGTCACCTGTGCCGCCGACAGTCATTCCGGCATTGCCAGTCTTGTTTAGCCGATATTTCGTCCCATCCGAAATAATGTCAACTCGCCCTTTTAGCAGTGTTATGACGTTCCATTCTCGCGAAAAAGCCTTGACTGCCTCTATTCTTTCTTGAAGCCCGCTCGGAATGGTATGGCCTGTTAGGGCTGCAAACTCACCCTGATGTGGAGTAACTACAATACTGTCTGCTGTGTACTCAGAGGTTGCCAAGGACCTTAGTCCATCCGCGTCAAGCGTTACGTTGTCAGAAGCAGATATTAGTTTACTTACCGCAGTTGTCGTTTCTGGATCAACACCGAGGCCAGGCCCGATTACGACGGAATCGTGTCGGGAGATAAGGTCGATAAGCGTCTTTACGTCCTTTAATGTGATCAGTTCTTTGCCTACTTCTTTGACAATAAGGTTAGGACTAAATCCTGCTATGATCTCAGCTTTCGGCGAAGCGACGGTCACGATATCGATGCCGCTTCTTAACGCAGCCATAGCGGCTAAAGTCGGTGCGCCTGTAAAAGGTCCGCCGCCAATAATCAACACGCTTCCGTTTTCGCCTTTATGACTGTCAGCTCTCCGGTGAAATAATATGTCGCCGGGGCCTGTGTAGATTTCTGCCTCTTGGGGAATCCCAATATCGCAAATTGTTGCGTTCTTAACAGATGTTCCAGTTTTAAGGCGATGGAGGGCTATTACACAATCTGCATTTACCGTCGTTTCTGTGTGATCGCCGCTTGGGACATCAATCGATAATTTTTTGATTTTTGAGCGATTTATCAGTTGAATTACGGATTTTTCTGGTTCGCGCACCACTCCGATCAGTCCTGTCCCGAGGATAGCATCGATCAATATGTCATAGCTCGCAAGGTTATTCAGTGGACTTTCTGGACTGAAAATTGCTGGACCTTGATGTAGGGACACGGAATAATCCAGATGCTTTAAAGCGTCCCAATTCTTTTGTGCCTCGTCAGTTTTCAGGGCGCTCTCGCAACCGACAAGGACCACATGAACAGAAAACTCGCTTGATAAATGTCGAGCTACAACAAATCCATCGCCTCCATTATTTCCGAGACCGCAGACGACAACTGCCTTGTTGGATGGGATGCGTGATCCTTGGAATAAGTGCCGGACCCGATCTGCGATAGCTTTGCCAGCGTTTTCCATCAGCTGCAACTTGGAAATGCCGAGTCCGACGCAGTTTTCTTCAATGCGGCGCATGTCTTCTACAGATACTGACCCGAAAGGCATAAACCTAAAATGCTAAGTGTAGAAATATAACGCTTGTGCTACAACGCGTAAGGATAATAGCGGACTACCAGTTCGGACCTGGGGCAGGAAACGCCCTCTTTCCAGACACGGTGAGGTTCTCTTTGTCGCGAACGCGGCGGATTAGTCAGGTGCTAAATGGAGATAAGCGGGTTGCAACCCTTCGTGCTTCAGACGGGCTTTTCACGTTAAGTGAACTCGGCGCACGCCGCTTGCACGCAAGTTTTCCATATCCAAAGCTTCGGATTACTATCAATTCCGAAGCAACGCCATTTGTTGGAGCAGGTAAAACGGCCTTTGCGAAACACGTGTTGCACGTAGATCCTGACTTGAGGGCACACGACGAGGTGCTGTTGGTTGACGAAAAAGATGCGTTGATCGCAACTGGACAGGCTCTTTTGAGTCCACCAGAGATGATGGCGTTTAACAAAGGAGTCGCGGTCAAAGTGAGATGGGGGTTTCTAGGTGCGCGCGAGCATTCGTAACCTAAACAGGGCGGTTCGAATGCACATAACAATGTAAAAGCCCTGTTAATATTTCGATAAGGTGGGTGGTTTCATGATTCCCGGAATGCGAGGAATGAGTCCAAAGAAATTACAGCAGATGATGAAACAAATGGGGGTCGACGTAGAACAGCTCGAAAACGTCGAGAGGGTGATCATACAGCTTTCAGACAAAGAGCTCGTTTTCGAAGACGCGGCGGTTACGGTAATGAAAGCGCAAGGAACGAAAAACTATCAGATATCAGGAGAACCGACTGAACGCGCGCGGATAAGTGAAGACGACGTTAAGTTGGTAACAGAACAAGCGGGAGTAAGCGAAAATGATGCGCGAGAAGCGCTTATGGCGAGTGACGGGGACCTTGCGGAAGCAATTCTGAAGCTTAAAGAGCCGCAATGACAGGAAGATATGGTTGAAAACGCTCTTCTAGTATCGATCGCGAACAATAAAAAGCAATTTTTAGTGAGGGCCGAAGGGGAACTCCATACTGACGTTGGCATTGTCAACCTTGAGGCTCTCAAAGCTCTAGGATTCGGAAGTACCGTAAGCACGCACCTAGGCTATGAGTTTAAGGTGCTAGAACCACGTTCCCCTGACTATTTTAGTCATTTGAAGCGCACCGGAGCGCCCATGATGCCGAAAGACATTGGCATCATCGTTGCTTATACAGGGTTAAACAAAGAGGACGTTGTGCTCGATGCGGGGACTGGGTCCGGCATAACAGCCATTTTTTTGGGCAACATTGCTAAACATGTTATCTCTTACGAAATTAACCCGGATTTTGCAAAACGCGCTACGGAGAACGTAAAACAGGTAGGGCTAACCAATGTAGATATTATTGAAGGTGACATACTTGAAATAACGTCAGAAATTGAGTTTAACGTCGTTACCCTCGATCTGCACGACATCAGCAAGGCAATTCACGTAGTAAAAGACTGTTTAGCACCTGGCGGATTCATAGCGTCGTTTTCTCCATTTTACGAGCAGGTTTTTGAAGCGCGAAATGCTCTTAAGAGCTTTACCCAAATCAAAACCTTTGAGGGAATCGAACGAGAGATACAGTTTGGGAAAAGAGGCACTCGTCCTGCTACTAGAGTTGGACACACAGGCTTCGTGACGATAGCCCGAGCTTGACTTCTTTTAGTAAGTAAAAAAATCCCCCTCGCGAAAAATGTGCTAACTTTTAAATAATAAAACCCAAACGTTCTTAGGGATAAATAATGGGTTTAGGAACTGGAACAACTGAATCCGACGTAGATTGCGCAGCGTTTATGGGATACGAACGTTACGGAGCGACCAAGTACGTACGTTGTGGAGCGTTTGGTATACTTCCAGTTGATTCCTGCAACCGATGCGTCGAGTTCCGGAAAGCAACAGTGCCTGATTACTACCGCTAGTCTTTCGATTACGCAACTGCAGTAGCATAAGCGTTCTCAGTTTGTTGGGCAATTTTGTCCCACGTAAGTGATCCTATCACTCTTAAGTATGCCTTATTTGCCAGCTTGTCTCGTAAACCCTGATCAGCAATTAGTTGGTTTATAGCTTGTGAAAGGGCAAGCGCATCTCGCGGGGATACGAGCACGCCGCAGCCTTCTGTCATTATTTCCGGGAGCCCTCCCACGTTAGTTGCGACAACAGGGCGTTTGCAAGCCATTGACTCGATCAGGAGGAGGCTCGAAGCTTCCATGAGACTCGGGATTACGACGATATCTGACGCTGAAATTAATTGCGGCAACTTAGAATGCGGCACCGCTCCGATGAACGAGACGTCGTTTTGAAGGTTGTGATGCGCCACTAGGTTTTGGAGGTGCTGTTTGTGCGGTCCGTCTCCTGCTATCACAAGCTCGGCGTCATGTTGTGCAACAATGTCTGGCATCGCTAAAATAAGGTATTCTAAACCGTTTTTCTCAACTAGCCTTCTCGCAGTAAAAAGAACGGTCTTCTCTCTGATGAGGTCGTTAGTTGCAACGTCAGGCATAAATGCACGTGGGTCAAAGCCGTTGTGAATCGTTACTACCTTCTCGGGTGGGGCCCCCCATTTGATGACCTTTCGTGCAAAATATCCACCTGTGTGAATTTGCATTTTGGACATCCGTGCAAGCGCTGGAGCTAGCACGCGCTCAGTGAGTCTGTACATCGACGAGATGATAGGAGGCTCTATGTAACTCCAGATGTCATAATACGAGCCGTGGATTGTGTTGACCGCGACCCCTCCGTATTTTCGAGCTAAGACGTTTGCTACTACGCCCGATGTGTAGAAATGACCGTGATAGATATCAAATCCTGGGAGGTCTGCCGCAAGCGCCGCGAATGGAAATGCGATCTGTCGTGCAAATCTAAGGTTTGTAGGATCCCAAGTAAGTCTCATGGTGTCTGCCAGATCAATAGTTTTAACATGCACATCATCGATCTGAAATTCGGCAGCCCTATTGCTTGCCCCATTAATGATCGTTACTTCGTGTCCCAATCTTGTGAGAGATTTTGAGAGTTCAAGCAACGCAACTTCAATGCCACCCAAAAGCACGCCCTCTGGTTGCGGACCGAGTTCGTAAAGGTGTGCAATTCTAAGCGGATTCAAACACGCACCTTCCATTGTTGGGCAATTTGAGCCAATGTTAAAAATGTAAAACGTGAATCTTCATGCAGATCTCGCAATACCGAGGAGAATAGCTGCATATAACAGCCGACTTCGTGCGCTGGGTGAGCGTATATTACGAACGGTACCCTTTTTTCGTGCCAAACATCCCTATTCTTGCGAATTTTTGCTTTAATTTGGTCCTCGGAATATCCTGCCATAAAGAGCTCACCAACCGAATCCATAGAAACCGGCACTTGCAAGACAGAATCGCTTTTAGGCTCTATTTGGGGGTAGAACGGAGCCGTCGGCGTATTGATTTTAAAATCACTTGAGTAATCAAATCCAAGCGCGTCAATAGCACGTATCATAGCGTTCGTTACAGTAAAACCAGGAGAGGCAAAGCCGCTTATGTCCGCCTCAGCTACATCCTGTAATGCAGCCAAGCCTCTACTGATAAGCTCTTTGATCAGGACCTCATCCATGTTGCGCAAGTTACGTATCCATGCATAGTGATCATATCCATGCAGTCCGATTTCGTGTCCCTCTTTTTTTGCTCGTAGCAAGACCTGTGGGCACATAGCTTCCACGGGCGTTTTTCGTAAGAGCCCATTTAGACTGTGAGATCCATACCGCAGCGGTTTCGACTTGATGAATCTCAAGGAACTTCGCGGATCTGCAATATACTTGAACAGGTTGAGCGCTAGCCTGTCGGGACCAGTCGTTACGAAAAATGTTGCTTTAACGTCAAGAAGTAGAAGCAAGTCCAGCAGTTCAGGCAAGAGAGCAATATCGCGTGTGCTATCTACATCTATTCTTATAGCTGCAGGGGTTTCAGGCATCGTCATTCCACAAAAAGTATATCTATAAATTTTTACAAACTATATTCGTATTAAGGCTGTTGTAGCTAGAAGCTATTTTATCGTGCGTTTTTTGATCTGATTTCTCAGAGGCAAATAAATCGTGGATCGTTCGGTATTCAGAAAGGACCACAGCGTCGTGATGAAGCTAGGCTTATTATGTGCCTGCCTTATTTTTACGTTTGCGGTGTTTAGAAGCGTTTTCGCTGGTGCCGCGCTTCTTTTTGATTACGCTACACTGAAGCAAAATGGGTTCTATTTTTGGGCGGTTTTAGGCCTCTGCATTTTATGGACGTACATTAAGCGAGCGGACATCATCGAGGCTTCTCGAGGAGGAACCGATGCTAAGTGGCGAATTTTTAGCATTTTGTTAGTAAGTGCTTCGATTGTTCTCCTATTCTACGTTTCGGCATTTGCAGCTTCGCTCTCACTCACCATTTTTGCCATAGGGTTCGTCATCGTCGCCCAATTCTCACTTTTTTTTGGACGAGCCTCCAAAATACCACTCATGCTGTTGGGATTGTTCGGGGTTGCCGTAGGTGTTCCAGTCCTACTTGAGACCACGACAGCTTTCTGGTTTCCGCGGGTAACCGCGGTCCTCTGTGTGTCAATTTTGCAGTCTCTCGGGATTCCGGTCACTCTGAACGGCGTTACGGTTACGTTGACAAGTCTATTGGGTTACGACATCGTCACAAGAGTTGATACGAGATGCGCCGGGAGCGATTCGCTCGCCATATTTTTAGCCATTTTTGGACTCATGATAATTGACCGAAAACCTCAGAATAAGCTTTTGGTTGGGCTACTCATTTTTGGTGTGATTGGCACTTATCTCCAGAACTTCGTGAGGTTGTTGTTGCTTTTTGCAGCTGGCTATTACTACGGCGCTGATGCGCTTTGGACAATTCACGATTACGCCAGCTATGTGCTCTTTCCGGTCTGGTTCCTCGGCTTTTCTGTAATTTACATACGATATTCCAAAAAGCCAGGTAACTCAGCGATCGAACGGAAGACGAGCACAGAGAGTACTCTATAGCTTTAGAATCCTATGACTACTCAAAGGTCAGGCGAAGATGCTTCAGCCTGAATTCTGCTCTATTGCAGGAGATGATCGACGCTTCTCAGACTGGCCTCTGGGCGCTTAGTTCGAAGTGATCACACTTAAATCTGCAAAGAAACGGTGAATGTGGATTCATCATTCTTATATACGGGCTGCGCTTAATTTAGGTACTTGACAAAAAAATGAAAAAAAGTTACCTCAGTTTGCTGACGGTCACGATTGTCATCGCTTCCATTATAATTGCTGGCTGCACCACATCGAATCAGGTCAATCAAGGGTCTAGCTCAAAGACAAGCACGAATGCTTCGACGTCTTTGACTACTACAGCGGCCACCTCAAGAACTGCTACCACCACGTCTAAAGTTACGCCGTCGCCAAGCGCATCGCCAACTGCGGCGACGCCCACACCTTCAGGGAAGATAACTACCACGATACAATTCGCCAGCGATCCAACTGTGGCGAAGGGCGGCACTTTGTTCATCAATGTACTTGCGTCAGGGATCACTATTTGTGGCCACGGAGCGGTCACTGCGACAATTGGAACAATATCTTCGGAGGGTTCCAGTGACTGTTTTCATACAGCGTTCCTCGACACAAGCGGCTTGAGTCAAGGCACACATGCCATCACACTGAAATTTTCAGGCGATAGTACTTATCAAGCTTCGCAACTCAGTTCAACAGTTACTATAACCTAACCGTAGAGCATACCCCGTTCTGATTCTAAAAGGCAGAACGGTCTTTTGTTTCCTTAGTAATGTTACATAACTGGTTGACGTTGGCCCGTTGTCTTTGACGAAAGTTGCACATTTAGATATTTTTATATCACTCAGCAACAGAAATACAAACCGAGTGGCACATCGCACAGTTTGATAGGGTAAGATTGTAGAGCATTTATTCTCACCCGATAATTATGAAAGCTGGAAAATTACTTCAGTTGCTTATTGTGTCTATCGTTTTGGCAGGGGTCATCTCCGCGTCAATCATCCGCGTTAGTGCAAGTGAGCTGAAAGTCGGCGGGGAGGGAAAATATACCACAATTTCAGCGGCGGTTAATGCTGCTAACGCTGGCGACACAATACTTGTAAGCCCCGGAACTTACGTTGAGAATATCGCAATAGACAAGCCCCTTAAGATAGTATCCACGGGCGGAGCACAAGCTACCGTAGTTAAAGCATCAGACAAGAGCAAAGAAGTCTTTCTGCTCGGCAGCGCCGACATTACCATACAAGGGTTCACCATTACGGGGGGGAATATGGGCGTATCTTTTGGGCAAACTTCGAACTGCATACTAACTAATTGTGTGGTAAATGGCAACGTTTTTGGGGTTTACTTGGCTAACGCAACATCTAATCTAGTAAGCAATAATAACCTCGATGGCAACGGTTTTGGCATTTATCTAGACGGATCGTCCGGGAATAAACTGTCAAACAACAGCGCTACGAATGAAAAAGGTGGCGGCGGAAAAGCTTCACTAAGTGATGGCATTTATATGTTTAATTCGAACAACAACAACGTTGTTCGATGCGATTTGAGCAACAATAACAACTTTGGCGCCTCTCTTTACCAGTCACAAGGCAACGCTTTTTCCAACAATACGATAAGTTCAAATGCACAGTTTGGCGTGCGACTTCGCGACGGGTCTGACAATAACAAGTTTTCGTACAATGTTTTCAAAGCGAACGCGGAAAACGGCGTCCTGATCGGGGACTCAAAAGGCAACACGTTTTATTTTAACAACTTTGTTGATGAAAAAAGCCACTTCTATACACAGGAAGATAATAACATCAACTCGACAAAAAAACTAAATTACACGTTTAATGGAAATCTGTTCAGTGGGTTTGTCGGTAACTACTATTCGAATTACGTCGGAAACGATTCAGACGGAAACGGAATCGGAGACTCTTCTTTTGGGCGAGATAAATATCCACTAATTAAGCCGATGGAAAACTATGGTTCGGTTCAAGCGACTCCGACCCCATCTCCATCGCTCTCTTCCACAAGTTCCAGCATAGACGAGAACATTACCTCAGCCACCGCGTCTCAGCGTGCTCTAACGCCAGGATTTGAGGGGATATCTGCGATGCTTGGCTTACTGTTGGCTACAGTTGTGGCTGAGATGTTAAAAAGACGAGCTAACTGATTTGGGTTTGCTGAGCTAAAATAATTCTAATACCAAGATGGCTCTAGCTAGTTTATTCAGTTGGCGTCGCATAGCAGGCTGGCGCTATAAGTGGCCCACCATCGCTATTTTTGAAAAATTGGTGGAAGGAAACGTTTCAGTTATACGAATCAGCACCATTCCATGGCTTATGATATCATAAGTGCGCGACAACATGGGTATATTGTGAGGAACGCCAAACAAGTCGCTAAGCTCTTCGTTCAACGTCTCCTCAACACTTCTGATCTCTCGCCGTGATTCAATTTTTCGTTGCGCCAAAATTCGCCCTATAGGTATATCGGCTTTCATCAGGTCGTGTCTGAAGTCTTTTTGCAGACGTCCGATAGGGGTGTAGGACTCTGCGTAGATGAGCGGCCGATCATCATCCTCGTTTTTCAGAACTACGACACGATAGTTTATGTTGTCCCCTTCTGCAATATCCAACTCCACTGCTCTTTCGGTATCTGCTTTGACGACCTGTTGCAGCAAAGTCGTCACGACAATGGGTTTGCCTGTCAGTACCTCAAGTAAAGTCGTCACTGAACCGTCTGTCCTTAGCAACAGCTGTTGAGCCTTCGACAACTTAGCGTTTAAACCTTCCATATGGATCGTTACACTCCAAAATCTTAAGATGAGCTTTGGCTCTACGGAATTTCTTGAACATAAGCACCGGTGTTTTGCGCTTTTACTTGACGCACTTTTCCGCCGATAGAGTCGTTCAAATAGCTCTCAACTGCTTTTAGCAGCTGTTTTCCCTCGGTTATCCCATAAACGACGGGACCAAAAGAACTCATTCCTGCTCCGATCGCTCCATTTTCGCGCATGAATTGAACGAGATGCGCACAAAAAGGCTGGAGTTCAAGTTCACGGCGCTTGAAGCCAAGCGTCTGCACTTGGTTGATCGAACGTCCAAAGCTTTCAATGTCATGCTCTACTACAGCCGGCAGCATTTCCATCAAGATGATGTGGCATAGCTCCTGAACCTCGTTGAGCGGCAGCGGGGACTGTTTTTGGAAAACGTCGATTTCGCGTTTGTCGCTTGCTCCGCGTAAGTTTGGAATAGCTAGAAGGATCACCCAATCTGGAAAATCGTGACGGGCGATTATTGGTCCAGGACCGAATTTGCCTGAAGCCGATGATGGCAAGAATTCCCTTTTGTCTTTGTGACCCCCATCAACGAGGAAGCCGCCAAACTCGTAGGCTGCTACACCTATGCCGGAGGTACCTCCTCTCCCCGTCAATTTTGCGATAGTCGTCGGACTGAGGTTAAGATCATAGAGCTCGCTTATTGCGGTCCCTACGGCAAGGGCGACCTGTGTTCCCGAACCAAGACCCACGTGGTTAGGGTATTCTTGAACCATGTCGATAGCGACGCCGTTGATATTATATTGTGTTAGAACTGCAGAAGCAGCACTCTTGATCCTCTCTGCGAACTCTGTGGTTCCTGAAACTGAAAGTTGCGCATCTTTTTTTGCGTTGATTCTTATTGATGGATAGTCGAGAGTAAGACCAACGCCACCGTCAATTCGTCCCAACGCTCCATTTAAGTCAATGAGCGTAATATGAAGCCGCGAAGGTGTTACTACTTGAATCATGTCACTTGGTCGATTCGACGTACCGTTTTGATTAACAATAGATTCTGATTACAGAGCGGTTTTGGTATTTCGGCTAGGGCAGCAAACTGAACTAACTCAACTTCCGATTGAGGAGAGTCAGTTGTTACCCCTGTCAGTTTGTTGAGCTGTAGATAGTGCACGTCTTTGACTTTGCGTTTAAGCTACTAAGTCTTAATTTTTACAGTTATTTCTTTCGGTGGGCATTGCCAGTCGCAAACCGTATGAACGGATTTTGTGTAGTAATTAGTGTTTTATAAAATTGCAGCGGTGCCCGTTCAGTGACCTCCCGGGACCGCTTTCGTGTTCTTACGGGGGGAACTCCCTGCCATCTGCTGGAAGCATGCTATCGGAATCCTGTGACGCGCTGTAACCGCGTCAGAAACCTTTAAGTAGCTTTGTTGCAGTTCTAAAGATTACACGGGTTTAAGTGTTATTGCGAAGAACGAGCGAAGATGTACCCTGAGATACAGCTCGCTATACCGTCCTCTCTGACCATTGAAACGGCTGATCAGAAAATCAAGACATATAAGGTCGGACAAATAGCTCGGGCGGCAGCACTGTTTAGGGTAAATCGTATCGCGATCTATCGCGACCCTGCGCACGATGACAGTCGATTCATCGCGGCGATATTGCAGTACATGGAGGCGCCGCAGTACCTTCGAAAGCTGCTTTTCCCGCGTTCAAATGAATTGAGATATATCGGGGTTGTCCCCCCTTTAAAAACCCGTCATCATGTGCACGAGCAAGATAACGTCCGTGATGGAATTGTGATAGACGTCGGAACTGGCTGCGCTTGGGTGGAAATCGGTTTGGATTGCCCAGCCTTTTTGTGCACGAATACGCTGCGCAAGGGGGAGCGCGTGACAGTTAAGATCTTTTCGCGAGATCCGCTCGAAGTTGAAGCGATTCAAAAGCCACCTGAATATTGGGGATACTCGGTTCGGGTGACAGCTAGCATCAAAGAGGCACTGGAAGGGTTTGTGGTGACCGCCGCGAAGCGCGGACAGGTGATAAACCCTGAAATGTGCGATGAAATTAAAAGGAGAGGCACCGGCTTGACAACCTTCGTCTTTGGCGCTCCAAACCGCGGAGTAGAAGCGCTTTTAAACGAAGCCGGGCTATCGATCGAGGAAGCGTCAGACTTTGTCGTTAATACGATTCCTGACCAAGGCACAGAAACGGTGCGAACAGAAGAAGCTATCATGGCTACATTAAGTGTGTTTAATGTCGCGCTGCACGAATCAACGTGAGGTAAACTAATGACAAAAAGACATCGTCCAAGGCGCGGATCACTCGCTTATAGCCCGCGAAAGAGGGCGAAGAGCGAAATACCGAGAATCCGTTCGTGGCCGCAGCAAGACGAACCACAAGTTCAGGGATTCGCAGGTTACAAAGCAGGGATGACGCACGTTATAATAGTCGATGAAACTCCCACTAGTCCAACAGCGGGTTTGGAGATAAGTGTGCCCGTCACTGTCGTAGAGACTCCACCAATGAAAATAGCGGCCCTACGAGCGTACCAAAAGACGTCGTACGGAAAGCGAGTTGTGCTCGAAACATGGGCCAGCAACATCAGTGAGAATCTGGCAAAGCTGAGGCCGCTTCCAAAGAAGGGAGCACTTGATGCAGGGAGTATAGACGGTGCTGACGAGATCAGGGTGCTGGTGCACACCTCGCCAGCGGCCGTTAGTGGGATACCCAAGAAGAAACCTGAGCTCATGGAAATGCCCGTCGGTGGGGACGACGTAAATGCTGCGTATTCATTTGCGCAGGGTACGCTCGGAAAGGAAATCGAGGCAGCCAACGTCTTTAAGGAAGGCGTGCTCATCGACGTCACCGCAGTAACAAAGGGAAAGGGTGTGCAGGGCCCGGTCAAAAGGTGGGGTGTTACCATCCAGGATAGAAAGGCTTTCAGGGGTGGCAAGGGGCGCCACATCGGGAATCTTGGTCCTTGGAACCCTGCGCGAGTGAGATGGACGGTTCCCCAACTTGGCCAGATGGGCTATCAGCAAAGAACAGAGTATAACAAACGAATTCTTCAGATCGGGTCGGACGGAAGCACAGTAACGCCCGCGGGCGGATTTATAGGATATGGGGCCGTTAAAGGCGCATATGTCCTCATCCACGGGTCGATTCCTGGACCTTCCAAGAGGCTTGTTAGGATGAGAAACGCAAGCAGGCCAAAAAAGAACGTGCAAGCGATTCCGGAGCTGAGCTATATCAGCCTTCAGTCGAAGCAAGGAGTGAGATAGATGGAAGGTCGAGTGCTAAGCCTGAAGGGGAAAACTAAAAAGAAAGTCACCCTCCCCGAGCTTTTCGAGGAATCTTACCGTCCAGATCTCATAAAAAAGGCCGTCGTTGTCTCACAGGCAAATCGGAGGCAAGCATACGGGCCGCAGCGTACGGCAGGCCTTAAGACCTCAGCCCACTCATGGGGCTCTGGCCGCGGGGTCGCACAAGTTCCACGTTTAAAGAACTCGAGTAGAGTTGCGAGGGTGCCACAGGCCGTAGGTGGAAGAAGGGCGCATCCGCCGTCTGTCGCGAGAGTTTTTATAGAGAAGATAAATAAAAAGGAGAAGCAGAGAGCGATAAGGTCTGCAATCGCAGCCACCGCAAATCCTGATTTGGTTAAGGCGCGAGGGCACCGGTTTGACGCAACGCTTCCACTCATCGTAGAGGATGCCTTCGAAGACTTGGCATCTACTCGGCAAATCGCTGTAGTTTTGGCTGCGCTCAACGTCTGGCAAGACGTGGATAAAGCTAAACGCGGTAAACACGTGCGTGCCGGGAAAGGTAAGCGGCGCGGCCGACGCTACAAAAACAAGAAGAGCATCCTTATTATAAGTTTAAAACCGGTATTAGCAGCACGTAATCTTCCTGGAGTTGACGTAACAACTGTGGATAAGTTAAACGTTGAGCTTCTGGCGCCAGGCACTCACGCCGGGAGACTTGCACTATGGACGCAATCGGCGATAAATGCCGTGGGAAAAGGTTAGAGTCATGCTGAAATATGCGTATGTCACAGAAAAGGCGACGGCTCAGCTTGACAGAGAGAACAAGCTTACTTTCATCGTCGATGTGGAAGATACAAAAGACGACATAAAGAAAGCGGTAGAAGAGATCTATGAAGTGACAGTTGTCGACGTGAAGACGCTTGTCACGCCAAAAGGGTTCAAGAAAGCTACTATTACGCTTTCGAGCGATGATTCTGCCGAAGAAATAGCGTCTAGACTTGGTATCTTCTAAGGGGGTCGTGCTGTGGGGAAGAGGATTATATCGCAAAATCGAGGGAAGGGCACGCCGACCTATCGTGCACCTTCTCACCGCTACAAGGCGGCCTTGAAACATATCAAAGCTGACAAGAACGAGACCGTAAAAGCCCGCGTAGTTGAAGTGTTACACGACCCTGCTCGGAGCGCTCCAATCGGGCGGGTTCAGTTGGCGGATGGGACTGAGCGCTTAGTACTGATACCGGAAGGCCTATGCGTAGGCGATGAGATTGCGTGTGGAGCATCGGCGGAGATCAAGGCGGGCAACATCCTGCCGCTTGCTGAAATCCCCGAAGGGGTTCCAATCTGCAATATTGAATCGCAACCAGGCGACGGAGGTTGTTTCGCACGAGCGTCTGGTGTGTACGCGATGCTTGTCGCACACGATGTGCAAAAAACGGTGGTACAGCTCCCCAGTGGGGAAATGAAATGGTTACACCCTCATTGCCGCGCTATGATAGGAACGGTTGCCGGCGGAGGTCGCCTTGACAAACCATTTGTCAAAGCAGGCAAGAAATTCCATAAACTTCGTTCAAGAGCTGCAAAATATCCTAGAGTAAGTGGAGTTGCTATGAACGTAGTCGATCACCCATTTGGCGGCGGCGGTTGGCAACACCCGGGTCGTCCAAAAACAGTTAGTCGCAACGCGCCTCCGGGTCGGAAAGTTGGCAGCATAGCTGCACGACGTACGGGTAAACGATAACAAAACTTAGGGCTGGTGAATGAATGGCTAAGAGACGAAAAGTCGAAGCGCCTCGCAGAAAGGAAGAGTTCTCGTATAGGGGTCATTCTCTTGAGGAGCTCAAGGATATGGATCTTGATGGACTAACTCAGCTCTTTCCTGCACGGCAACGCCGAAAGCTGAAAAGAGAGCTCACGGAAGATCAAAAAAAGCTTTTACAGAAAATACGAGACGGAAAAGCGATCCGGACCCACCAAAGGGACATGATAGTTCTTCCTGAAATGGTTGGCACCACCATCGGAGTGCACGATGGAAAAACATTCGCTAGCTTTGAGATAATGCCGGAAATGATTGGGCATTACCTTGGTGAATATGCGTTGACAAGGAAACGGGTATCGCACGGCAGTGCTGGGGTCGGGGCCACGCGATCGAGTAGATATGTTCCGCTGAAGTGATATAATGGCATTCACAACGTATTCGGCAGAGTTTCAGAAGGAAAAAACCTCCCGTTCACAGGGGCATGAACTGCACGTATCGCCTAAACATTGCGTGGAAATCTGCAGGGAGCTGCGTGGAAAGTCTCTCGCAGAGGGTAAATCCTATCTGGAAGCGGTTACGAAGATAGAGACGCCGGTACCTTTCAAGCGCCATAATTCGGGAGTAGGACACCGAGCGGGAATGCACGGATGGGATGCAGGGCGTTACCCGCAAAAAGCAGCTCGAGAGATATTGACAGTCTTGAGAAACGCTGAAGCGAATGCTGAATACCAAGGGCTCGATACGGAGCAAATGTTCATTGTCCACAGTCTGGCGAGACGTGGTCGTGTCATTGAAGGACGAATGCCCCGTGCGATGGGCCGCGCTACCGCAAAGAATACGGATACGGTAACCGTTGAGATAGTGCTGCAGGAGTCAACAAATGGGGATTGAAAAGAAATTCGTAGAGGAGGGCTTGAAGCGGTCTCAAATGAATGAGTACTTCAACCGGGAACTGGAGCGCGCGGGCTACGGTGGTATGGAGATTAATCGCACTCCCATGGGAACGCACATTACCATATATGCAGAGAAACCTGGTATGATCATTGGTAAAAGCGGTAAAACGATCCGAAGGGTTACCAGGGAGCTCGATGCAAGTTTCAAGCTCGACAACCCGCAGCTCGACGTTCAAGAGATTGAGGTGCCTGAGCTAAATGCCCAAATAATGGCGCATCGGTTAGCCAACGCGCTTGAGCGTGGTTGGTACTTCCGAAAGGCTGGCCAATCTACGCTACAGCGGGTTATGGACGCCGGCGCGCTTGGATGTGAGGTAATTCTTGCAGGAAAAATTACAGGCCCGCGATCACGGACGGAGAAGTTTCTAGCGGGATACATAAAACATTGCGGAAAGCCTTCAGAGGAACTAGTAATGAAAGGCTACGCCGTGGCAAAACGAAAGCTTGGCATCATCGGGGTCAAAGTTTTTATCGTGCCCCCGGGAGTCAGACTTCCCGATGACATCCGACTAGTGGAACAAGTTGACGAAGAGGTCGAATCACATGGCAATATTGAGGAGCCAAGAGATACGCAAGATGAAACCGGATGAACGTCGCAAGCAGCTTAGCGATCTGTTTGCGGAGCTCTTGAGAGAAAGAGCGCTTGTTTCTGCCGGAGGCGCTCCAGAAAATCCGGGAAGATCAAAAGAACTTCGACGGACCATTGCTCGAATTCGCACGATCATTAACGAGGACAAAAAGAAGCCGGAAGGGCTAGTATAGGTGCTAGAGGTGCTAGATGACAATTGATCGTCAAAATTTCGTAAATCACGAGCTGATTGGCCTATATGCGACTGTGGTGAAGAGTACCAACAGGGACAACGTTGGCCTGAGTGGTCGTATAATTGACGAAAGCAGAAACCTCTTCACGTTGGAAAGCGGCGGTCGTGAAAAAAAGACCGCTAAGCACGGCAACACATTTGAATTCAGGTTGCCAGAAAATAATAAGGTTATCATAGATGGAGGTCTGGTCGTCGGACGGCCTGAGGATCGCGTCACGAAAAGGCTTCGAAAATGGCACAACAGGTGAAATATGAGAACTGACATCGGATTTCAGGTAGTCCCCCCTACAAAGCAATGCGACGACACCAATTGTCCCTTTCACGGCACGCTTTCAGTACGCGGACAACTGATGGACGGAAAGGTTGTCAGCGACAAGGCAGCACGAACCGTTGTCGTGCAACGAGAGTACCTCAAATATATCCAGAAATATGAAAGATACGAAAAAAGGCGGTCGAAATTGCACGCTCACAATCCAGATTGCATCGCGGCAAAAACGGGAGACCGCGTGAGCTTGGCTGAGTGTCGGCCGTTGTCCAAAACTAAGTCATTCGTGGTGATTCAGGTACTATGAAGAGCTTAAAGTCAAAAATTCCACGATCTCTAGCAACGAGCTCGCAACTTGACTGCGTAGACAACACGGGGGCACGGACTCTGGAAATTATCGCCGTCAAAAAATATCGAGGAGTCAAGAAGCGACAACCCAAAGCGGGATTAGGTGAGATGGTAGTCGTATCGGTCAAGAAAGGGGCGCCCGATATGCGGCGACAAATCCTCAGGGCCGTTATTGTGCGACAGAAAAAGGAATTCAGAAGGCCTGAAGGTACAAGGGTTAAGTTTGAAGACAACGCAGCCGTCATAACGGACGACAACGGGGAGCCCCGCGGAACAGAGATCAAGGGGCCCGTCGCTCGTGAAGTCGCGGAACGTTTTGGTAAGATTGCTTCAATTGCCCAAATTATAGTGTGAGGGATCAGATTGGTGAATAGAGTGAGTTCTGGGCAACCGAGAAAACAGCGGAAGGCACGATTTGTTGCCCCCCTCCACGTGCGTCAGAAGTATATGCACGCCCATCTGGAAAAGAAGCTTGCAGACAAATATAAGCTTCGAAACGTTCAGATACGAAAAGGGGACACAATAAAGGTTCTTCGCGGGGATTTTCGCGATCGGGAAGGAAAGGTAGCGAAAGTCAATCTTAAGGACGAAACTATAGAAGTAGATGGGGTGACGGTGCACAAGGCCGATGGATCTGAAGTATCAAGACCTATTCATCCGTCAAACGTGATAGTGACTAAACTTGAACTCAAGGACAAGAGCCGAATGAGCAAACGAGAGGGTGGATAGCGTGCATCAAAAACGGATCTCAGCACCGAAGAGTTGGCCAATCGCCAAAAAGACACATAAGTGGGTTGTAGCAGCGTCTCCTGGTGCACATTCGAGAGATGCAGTTCCGATATTAGTCGTCCTTAGGGACCTCTTACACCTTGCTGACAACGCTAAAGAGGCGAAGCGTATTTTACACAGCGGAAATGTCACGGTGAATGGACGCGTAGTTAAGAAGTATAAGGCTCAAGTCGGACTGTTTGATGTAGTCGCCGCTGCAGGCAAACACTATCGTATGTTGTCCAATCCACGTGGAAAGTATCGACTTACTGAGATTAGTGATGAGGAAGCGAAGCGTAAGCTTGTCCGAATCGACAACATAACGGTCGTGAAAGGGGGCAAACTGCAATACAACTTCCACGACGGGACCAACGTGATTCTCGAGGAAAAATATGGCACTGGGGACTCACTAATGTTTTCACTACCTAATTACGAAATTATCGGACATTATGAGCGCAAAGCCGGCAACAAGGCAATGATTGTTGGGGGTAAGCATTCAGGTGAAACGGGCACGATAGTGGAACTAAAAAAGGTAGCGAGCTCGCGTCCGAACATGGCACGAATTGAACACGGTGACATACAATTTGAAACGATAGGAGATTATGTCTTTGTCATTGGTAACGGTGGTGGCTAAACGTGGCTGATGGCCAAGCGGTGCGAGCTCTCGGTGAAAACCCCATGACGACGCCGACACTCGACAAAGTAGTCGTTCATATCAGTGTCGGTGAAGGGGGACAAAAGCTGATCAATGCGGAGAATATCGTCAGAGTTCTTACAGGACAAGCAACCGTGCGAACGTCGGCCAAGAAAACGCAGCCGATATTTGGAATACGGAAGGGGCAGGACATAGGCTGTAAAACGACTCTGCGAAGTAAAAGAGCGAGCACGTTTCTCCATAGCGCACTTGAAACTAGGCAGAATTTCGTGAACGAATATCAGTTTGATGATAATGGCAATGTTTCGTTTGGCATCGCCGATCATACAGACTTCTCAGGAATGACGTATGACCCTCAAATAGGCATATTCGGCATGGACGTTATTGTCGCACTCAAGAAGCCAGGCTACCGCGTCGCGCGGCGCCACACAGCACAACGTCGTATTCCGATTCGGCATAGGGTTACACGCGAGGAAGCAATCGCTTTTCTACAAGACAATTACAACGTGGTGTTGGGATAATGGCAGAAAAAACGCGGCGTGAGGCACATCAATGTAGGCGCTGTGGACGTAAACAGGGCCTGGTTAGTAAGTATGATATTTATCTCTGCAGACAGTGCTTCAGAGAGATTGCCAGCGATATGCAGTTCTCGAAGTACAACTGAGGTGACATAAGAATGGTCTTGCTAGATCCGCTCGCAAACGCTCTTTCATCGATTAAAAACGCTGAAGGCGTCGGAAAAAGTCAATGTTGTATTAAGCCAGTTTCAAAGCTCATTGGTAATGTGCTTCGGGTTATGCAGCAAGGAAACTACATCGGCGATTATGAGCTCATCGAAGATGGGAAAACAGGTACATTTAAAATCACACTAATTGGCAATATTAATAAATGTGGAGCCATTAAACCGCGATTTTCCGTTCAGACTACTGATCTAGAGCGATGGGAACAACGGTACTTGCCGGCGCGCAATTTTGGCTTTCTGATATTGACGACTTCCGCAGGTATAATCACTCACGTCGAAGCTCGAGAACGTGGCATCGGAGGAAAACTCATCGCTTACTGCTACTAGGAGACCAACATGGTTCAAGTGATACAAAAAGAGGTTCCCATCGTAGCAGGCGTTGAGGTGACAGTGGATAACGCAGTTATACAAATGGAAGGCCCTCTCGGAACACTTAAACGCGACCTGTGGTACCCGAACATTGAGATTAGTGTCGAAAAGGACAAGGTATGTATTGCGTCGAGTGTCAACAAGAAAACTCAGAAGTCTATTATAGGTACGTATGCCTCTCATGTCGCCAATATGATGAGCGGGGTAGCCTTTGGATTTCAATATAAGTTGAAGCTCGTCTACTCACACTTCCCGATTCAGGTCAAGGTTGAAGGAAGAGCTATATCTATCGACAACTTTTTGGGTGAACGCAAGCCCAGAAGTGCTCGAATCGTGGGTGGATCAAGTGTTGTTGTTCAAGGCGACGAGCTGGTCGTTACGGGTATCGACAAGGAAGACGTCGGGCAAACCGCTGCCAACATCGAACAAGCGACTCGCATCAAAGGACGCGACCCTCGCGTGTTTCAAGATGGTATTTATGTCGTTGAAAAGGGCTTAGGTGCGCGCACATGAAGGCTTTAGATGAATTGAACAATGATCAGATCAAGGCACTCATCGGCGCAGGATACAGAACTGTCGACGACCTTAGAAATGTTTCAGTCGATGAACTTGTGAAAGAAGTAGGGCTCGAAACCGATCTTGCACAGCAGATAGCTCAGGAAGTACCTTTGTTTAAACATAAGGACTTCAGCGCTGAGCACAAGCATTTACTCGTCGTCAGGAAGCGACACAAAAAACCTTGGTTCAAGCGTGACGATTACGAAAAGAAAAAGAAACTTAGCTCAAGCTGGAGGAAGCCACGCGGACTTTTCAACAAAATGCGGCGAGGATTTCCTGATAAAGGGGCTGTCGTAGGAGTTGGATATGGCGCACCAACAGCAATACGGGGTTTTCATCCCTCAGGATTTGAGGAAGTGCTAGTCAATTGCTACGCTGATCTGGAAGGGGTGCTACCTGACCAAGCAGTGAGAATCGGTCGGACTGTAGGGGCTCGTAAGAAGCAGATCATCGTAGAACGCGCCTTTGTTAGGGGTCTAAAAGTCCTTAATCCTAGAGCCGAAGGCCGATCCTTGGATGAAGGGGCTAAAACGTCGGGAAAACTAACGGAGGAAAAAGAGTGACCGGGCTGTCTAACCAAAAGCGAATTGCTGCTGAAGTACTCAATGTTGGGTTGAGTAGGGTGTGGCTTGATCCAGACAAGATCACCGACGTTGCGAACGCTATAACTCGTGAAGATATTCGTGGCCTTATTAACGAAGGCACAGTCAAAGCAAGACAAGCTCAAGGCATCAGCCGCGGACGTGCACGTGGGAACGATATAAAGCGCAAGAAAGGGCACAGGACTGGACAAGGCAATCGCAAAGGAGGAAAAAACGCTCGAAGCCCTAAGAAGCACCTATGGATGCGGAAGATACGAGCGCAGAGGAGGACCCTTCGCGAATTGAGGGACGATAATACACTGGATCGAACTACGTATCGTCGTATGTACCGGAAGGCCAAAGGGGGAGAGTACCGAACCGTAAGCGTTCTAAATTCTCAGATTGAAATCGCAATAGCGGCAAGGGGGCAGGAATAATGGCCACAGGTCCGCGCTATCAAGTCCCATTTAGACGTCGCCGCGAAGGAAAGACGAATTATCGCAAACGGTTAGGCTTATTGCTTTCAAGGAAGTACCGGGTTGTGGTGCGAAAAAGCAGCTGCAACCTAATAATGCAGCTTGTCGAGCACAGCACGGTCGGGGATAAAACTTTAGCATCTGCTAGCGCTCTTGATCTTAAAAAAATCGGCTACAAAGGTGCCACTGGTAACACTCCCGCTGCATACCTTACGGGCATCCTTTTTGCAGGTCGCGCGCTAGCAGCTGGTTATTCGAACGGTGTGCTCGATCTCGGTCTTAACGCTCATTCACGCGGGTCGCGGATATATGCTGCTTTATTGGGCGCCGTTGAAGCAGGAATGGACATTCCTTTTAGTCAAGAACCACTCCCTACACCTGAGAGGGCGCGTGGGGAACATATCGTTGCTTATGCAACCGATAACCTAGCACGGTTTTCACAATATGGCATAGATCCGAAAGACCTTCCTGCTCACGTTGATTTGGTTAAGCAAGAACTACTAGATCGCATTACGCGTAAATAAACAGAGGAAACAGGGACAGAATGGCTCAAATGATAGAAGGATGGATACCTAGGACGAGATTGGGGCACCTTGTTAATGAGGGCAAAATAACCACGTTCGACGATGCTGTAAATACCGGATTTCCTATCAAAGAACCTGAAATAATTGATATACTCTTGCCCGATTTGAGCGACGAGGTTTTAGATATAAACATGGTGCAGCGAATGACGGATTCTGGGCGGCGTGTGAAGTTTAGGGCAGCGGTGGCGATTGGCAATCGTGATGGATATGTAGGCTTTGCGGAAGGGAAGGATCTACAAGCGGGACCGGCCATAAGGAAGACAATTGAGATTGCCAAGTTGAATCTTATCAAGATAAATCGGGGCTGCGGTTCGTGGGAATGTGATTGCGGAGAACCACACACCGTCCCCTTTACCGTCGAAGGCAAAGCAGGATCTGTGAGCGTTACGCTAAAACCAGCACCGAAAGGGCTTGGTATAGCATCAGGTAGCACGGCGCGGAAAGTGCTCGAGCTCGCAGGCATAAAAGACGTGTGGACGAGATCATCAGGACAAACGCGTACCACAATAAACTTTGCTCGCGCTACCTTCGAAGCTCTCAAGGGCACAACTACGGTTAGAATTGGTGGGGGGACTCAGTGACGTACGCCGTTATTAAGATACGCAGCATAGCAAAAACGAAGCCAGACGCACGGCGCACGCTCGAACTACTGAATCTTGACAGAACCAATCATTGCGTTCTCGTGAAGGACGATGTGCACTACAACGGCATGCTGCAGAAAGTGAAGGATTATGTAGCTTGGGGCATCATCAATGGTGAAACTCTCAGCATTCTCCTCGAAAAAAGGGGTATGTTGGAAGGCCATAAACGACTCACCAGCGCTTACGTCAAAGATAAAACTGCTTTTGGTGATATCAAATCACTCGCAAACGCTGTTGTTGATGGCAAGGCGACTTTGAGGGATGTGCCAAAGCTGAAACCTGTGCTGCGGCTCCACCCGCCACGCAAGGGCCATAAAGGAATAAAAAAACCTTTTCCTGAGGGCGTTCTTGGGTTTCATGGCAGCAGCATCAACGAACTGCTATTAACGATGAGGTAGGAAATGGGCGCGAAAAATAAAGCCAAGAAGTTTCGAGGAAGCCGTACGTGTGGCGGCGGCACGCACAAAAACCGTCGCGGAGCAGGGAATCGAGGAGGGCGTGGCCATGCAGGTGGTTGCAAACACCATTTCCTCAAGGAGCTTTTGCTTGGTCGGGGTTATGGTAAGTACGGGTTCGTGAGGCCACAAAACATGCTCAGCGATCCCATAATTGTTGACGTAGGTGACCTTGACGAAGCCGCCGACCAACTAGTGGAACGTAAGGATGCTAAAGTGCGCACGGGCAAATATTACATCACTCTCGATGTAGACAAAGTGCTTGGAAAAGGCCGCGTAACTAAACCACTCATTGTAACAGCCAGAAGCTTTTCGAAACGAGCACAAGAAAAAATTGAATCAGCAGGCGGGAAAGCAAAATTTCTCGACCAATAAGCTGCATTCTACAGTGATCACCTACACGTCTTTTAGTTTGAGCGCGGCGAATTATGAGTGAGCATCCGATACTAGATAGAATTGAGCCTCTCTTGCAGAGACTTCCTGCTATCTCCAAGCCCGAAGGGCATGTGCACTTCAGACGGAAGCTGACTTGGACGATCGGCGTTCTTTTAATATATTTCGTTTTAACAAACGTCCAGCTTTTTGGGCTTGCACCCTCCTCCCAAGACCTTTTTGGGTTTTACAGGGCAATAATGGCAGGAAGCCAGGGCTCTCTCGTCCAGCTCGGGATCGGTCCGATTGTTACTGCCTCGATCATACTTCAGCTCTTCAAGGGCGCAGATATCATAAAGCTTGATACGAGCGATCCACGGGATCAATCAGTGTATCAACAACTCCAGAAGTTGCTCATCTTCGTCATGATCGTCGTTGAAGCCTTGCCCCAGGTGTTGGGAGGTTTCCTTAAACCCGATCCGACCCTCGCTGCTTCGACTGGTTTAGGACTCGGAAGCATTACATTGCTTTTATTTATCCAAGTCTGTCTTGGCGGTGTGCTCGTTCTGTTTTTAGATGAAATCGTCACCAAATGGGGAATTGGTTCAGGCGTCGGCCTGTTTATCGTAGCCGGGGTAGCACAAGGCTTGGTGACCGGGACCATCAACTGGCAAACAGATCCTACGACTGGGTTGGCTTACGGGATGATACCGCGTTTTATTCAGATATTCCAAACGTTCACCGCCCAGCAGCTGTTAACCGCTCAGGGACTGGCATTTTTCCTGTTCCGTGGAGATATTTTAGCCGCAATAAGCACAATCGCGATATTTGCAATCGTCGTTTACGTAGAAACGACTCGTATTGAGATCCCTCTTGCGCATAGTTCTGTAAGAGGCGCGCGAGGCAGATTCCCCGTGAAGCTAGTGTATGCAAGCGTCTTGCCGTTAATATTGGTGCGGGCGCTGCAGGCGAACATTCAGATGATTGGGATCCTACTTTACAACGCGGGATTTACGTGGGTGGGAACGTATACAGGCAATACGCCGACAAGCGGGCTCATGTACTATCTAGCGCCAATCAACGGTCCACAAAACTGGTTCCCAGGGCTAACGACAAACCCGGGGTGGCAAGTCGCACTGCGGTGTGGCATAGACATTGCCGTGATGGTCATCGGGGGTGTCATATTTGCTCTCTTTTGGGTCGAGACTACTGGTATGGGTCCAAAGGCTGTTGCAGAGCAAATACGAAGCTCGGGAATGTCCATTCCTGGCTTCCGGCGCGATCCTAAGATCATTGAACGCGTTATGAAGCGGTATATACCAAAAGTGACCGTCATTGGAGGCGCGTTTATAGGCCTCCTTGCAGTTATTGCTGGTTTTTTTGGGACGATCGGAAATGTCGGGGGGACCTCACTGCTATTGGCTGTGAGTATCACTTACAGGCTTTACGAGCAGCTTGCCAACGAGGAAGTAATGGAGATGCATCCCATGCTGCGGAGTTTCTTGGGCGAATGAACTGCCAATAGCTAGGCTGACTGTTTCTGGCAGGGTTCTGTTGGCGTTAATCATCCTGAAGCTTTTAGCCGGATAACAAACGCAAATAAGAGCGATGCCGCTCTACGATTGCGTAGGTTAAAGTAGGATGTTTAGAATAGTTCGTTGTATATATCAGGGGTTAGAATGCGAAAAGTCGTAGTGCTCACAGGAGTGCCAGCTAGTGGCGGGACGACAGTCACTAAAAAAGCTATCGAAAAGCTGGAAAGGCAGGGCCAGCCGTTTCAAATGGTAACGTACAGCGATGTGATGTTGGATGAAGCGCTGCAGCGTGGCTGGGTTAAAGCACGTGATGACATCCGAAAGCTTGAGCCGGTTCAGCAGCGCGACCTTCAAAAGATTGCGGCACGCGCAATTGCAGAGATGGCTACAACAGCCCTTATTGTTGACACGCATGCAACAGTCAGAACCCCTCGAGGTTATCTGCCGGGGTTGCCTACGTGGGTTTTAGACGAATTGAAGCCGGAACTCATCCTTATCGTTGAAACAGCACCCGATGAAGTTATTCGACGCAGAAACGCCGATAAATCGCGCCAGCGAGATGCTCAAAATTCGGTAGCGGTTCAACAACACCAAGATGTCAATAAGGCAATTTGCATGGCATATGCTGCATATTCAGGAGCAACAGTCAAAATACTGCAGAACCCTGACGGTAAACTCGATGAGGCAGTAGCTGAACTGGTCCTAACGTTGCAAGAAAACTAGAGCCGTCATTGTGGTGCCTTACGGAGTGAAGTGTGTTACTAACTATCAGCGGACCTTCAGGCAGCGGCAAGACGACAGTGGCGAGAGGTTTGTCGCAGAGACTCGGTTTTGTTCACATTTCGGCTGGAGAAGTATTTAGGGATCTGGCACGAGAGCGTGACTTAAGCTTGGAGCAGCTGAGTAAGTTTGCAGAAAAAGACCCGGAAATCGACCAGATGGTTGATGCACGGCAAGCGGTACTCGCTCAGTCATACGAAAATGTCATCGTTGACGGTCGATTATCAGGCTGCGTCCTTAAAGGAGACCTAGCAGTTTGGCTAAAAGCGCCGCTCGAAGTGCGAGCAGATAGAATTGCACGAAGAGAACGTAAGGGGCGCGCGATCGCTTTGCGCGAAACGCGGACGCGCGACACCAGCGAGGCAGTGCGATATCTCGCGTTCTATAACATCGACACGACGAATCTCGACATATATAACCTCGTAATAGATACAAGACACTGGGACCAATTCGCAGTTATTGACATCATAACACAAGCTGTGAGGTCACGTCGGGAGGTTGGCTAATGATGGGGGATTCTACCGACAGTCAAAGGACACCAGAAGAGCTCATTCGAAAAGGCTTTATCATCCTCGATAAGCCAGCGGGGCCTACTAGCCACGAGGTTGCTGCGTGGGTAAAACGAATTTTGCATATAAATAAGGCCGGTCATAGCGGGACGTTAGATCCGAAGGCTACAGGCGTGCTTCCTATCTTGTTGCAAGACTCCACTAAGGCGGTAGGAGCACTAGTAAGATTGCCCAAAGAATATGTCTGTGTGCTTCATTTGCATAAAACGGTCGCAGAGAGGGAGTTACTTGACGTGTCAAAGGAGTTCACGGGTGTGCTCTATCAACGTCCGCCTCTTAAATCAGCTGTAAAACGTCAAATTCGTAAACGAGAGGTTTATTACATCAACGTGCTCGAGCGGGAAGGTAACGACGTCCTCCTTCAAATTGGATGTGAAGCGGGGACTTATATTCGCAAGCTGTGTCACGATATAGGCGAAGCGGTAGGTATCGGGGCACACATGCAAGAGCTTCGAAGGACGAAAGTGGGCCCGTTTGATGAATCAAAGCTGACAACCTTGCACGATTTGACGGATGCATACCACTTTTGGATTGAAGACAATGATGAGGCCCCACTGCGTAACATCATTATGCCTCTTGAGCGCGCATTAGAGCACCTCCCAAAAATTATAATCCGAGATACGGCAGTTGACGCCATTTGTCACGGAGCTCGACTCGCCGAACCCGGTGTCATTTCGATGCCTAGTCTAGAAACAAAACAGCTGGTGGGGATTTATTCTGCAAAGCATGAAATTGTAGCTTTAGGCATCTCAGTTCTTGAAGGTGGAATAATTGCCGATGTCAAAAGAGTGATGATGGCACCTGGAACGTATCCGCGTTACTGGAAGTCTGGAAAGACCAGGACTAACGCTCCCGGAACTTAAGAACGACCGCTGCTTTTTGAAACAAAACCCCTCCCAATCTTTTGCTCGGCTCAGGCAAGAAAGTCTATTAAGGCCATTCGGTCTGTCCATGCTGGCATCAGCTACAAGCGATGATAATTTAACTTTTAAGGTTTAACATTCAATAGATGCGAGTAATCGCCGTTTATGGATCTTCAAAAACAGGAAAAACGACGACCGTCGTTGAGATCGTTAAAGAACTCAGGTTGCGCGGGTACTCCGTCGCCACGATTAAAGACGTTCATATGAACGACTTCGCTTTCGACGCAGTTGGAAAAGACACATGGCGCCACTGGAAAGCTGGAGCTGAGGTAGTGGGTTTGCGGGCGCCAAACGAAAGCACCCTAATGATAAAACGGCCGGTGATGCTCGACGAACTGATAACCCATATACAATGCGATTACTTAGTATTAGAAGGGTTTAGAGGGGCAGCTCTGCCCAAGGTGCTTTGTGCGACAGACGAAAAGCGCGTTGAAGAAGAACTGCAAGATCCTGTCTTTTGTATTTCGGGAGTAGTTTCGGCGCATCTTACTGTTTACAAAGGAATCCCAGTCATCAACGCGCTCCTCAATGTCGCTGAGCTGGTAGATCTTGTCGAACGTAAAAGTCTCAAGCTTTAGCTGTTATCCCTGCTTTGCTAACCCACTCTCGCCAACTCTTCGATTCAGCCGTTTCAGGTCGCTTTTCTTGTTGATGTTGTACAGCAGTGATTCATCATGAATAACGAGCATCGTTTCTTGCTGTGTTTGATCAGGCAGGCTTGCATCAACGATATTTATACCACTTGGGACCAGGAGTTTCGCGCCAGCGCGTAATACGAGGTCAGGACTCACGTCAGCCTCGTCGAAAAACTTAGAAGGAAGATAGACTCCAAGCGCAGGACTCTCGACTCGTGCATAATGTTCGATAATCTTGTCAATAAGTTGGTGATTTATCATGGGAAGGTCTGCTGAGATGATGAGAACAGGGTCGTTAAGGCCTAGCCGCTTCATAGCCCATCTATAGTCGTGGATATACCCCTGTCCCGGTGCTACAAGCAAGGGAACGCAAGAGTTACGAGCCCAGTTCGTTGTGCACGGTGTATGGGGGGACGTTACCATCACAACTCTCTCAATTTGTGATTTGATTAAGGCAGCGACGACATGCGCGACGAGCGGCTTTCCAGCGAACTCTAATAATGATTTTTCTACACCGACTGGACCGAGCCTTTCCCCTTTGCCGCCTGCCATAAGGAACGCAAGCACTCTATCACCTACACAAGCCCTATGGCTATAAGCGCAGCTAGACGTCCTAACTCGTTTGAGGCTCCAATTACGTCGCCGTTAATTCCACCAAACGCCATATTAGCGAGTTTCACCAATCCAAGCGATAGGATTATCGGGGGCAGCAGCACAATGATGCCCTTCAAACCAAAAAAGAGAACAGCGATACCTGTTGTAAGCACGAGCGCCCCAGCGAAAGTAAGCGGACCACTTCTCGAAGAAAAACGTGATCCAAGACCTTCATGCGTCGCCTTCCCGAACGAAGCCACTTCGACCATGGAAAGCTTTGCTGCAGCTTCGGCGGTGACGAGTGCAGGTATCAAAACGGCTGGTTTAATAGCTGTTACTGCAGAGAAAAGCAGGAGGAACGAGAGGGCACAAAAAGATATCCCCCCCACTCCGATATATGGGTCTTTTATGACTTTAAGTCGCTCTTGAATGGTTCCGTGCTTGAGCAGCCCGTCTCCGACGTCAGCTAACCCGTCAAGGTGTATAAATCCTGTTAGCGCATATAGCGCCACTAGGGTCAAGCCCGCATGTACAAAACTGTTTAGTTGCGGTATGAAAACAAGCGCGTAACTGACTCCTCCAGTTAGCAACCCGACACTGGCTCCGACTAGCACGAAAACCCACATGTGGCTGGCAAGGCTCTCGAGGTCTTGCTGGTGAAATCCTACCGGAATCGTCGTTAAGAATCCGAAGCCGGCTCGAACGCTGTTAACGAAGCGTAGTGGCATCAGCAGCTCCTCGATCGTACATGTTAGCGGAAACACCTCCAATCAAGCCAGCAACGATATCATCTAAGAACGGCCCGAGCGATCCGAGAATCCCAGGTTTTTGTCTGTCGAATCGAGTATAATCAAAGTGTCCCTTATACCCACTGATGTACATCGCTATAGCCATGCCTAATACTTCGTCTGCGATCAAGCACGTTAGGTCTTCTTCGTAAGCGACAGGATCGAGTTTGGGAATACGACCTTCTCGTGCATCTCGCTCTAACGCTACTCCTACATGTAAAAGAACCCATAAGTTTGGATCAGCGAGTGCTCGACGGAGCTCGCTCGAAAAGACTTCTCTCGCACGTGTTTCGGTCTCGACTCCAGGATGTGGAAACCACAGAAGCATAGCTGTATCAATAATATCTTCGCGCGTTATTCCGGTCTGTTTAAAAAAATCGTCTGCCATCTTCTAGAAGCCTTTGCCCCCTATCATTACTTGAATTGACAATTGAAAGATATATACCCTACACTAGCTCAAGCGAAAGGCCGCAAGTGTCTGCTAACCTTTGAGATCTCCGATTTGACCGCTGTGATCCAGCTCGTTATCGAGTACGACCGATTTCAAAAAATGCGTCATCTGAACAAGGGAGTTATTTTGCGATTTCGATCTGACTACCGTTATATTGAATTTGTATCCCTCGATTCGAAATAGTGCCGACCTGTCTGGCGCCGTCACTGAGGCTTTTAATGCGTGTTACCTCGTTTTCAGGAGCAATTATGGCGAAACCCATTCCCATGTTGAAGGTTTTAAACATCTCTTCGACGTTGACGCCCTCTGCTTGAATCATTTTGAATATCTCTTGAGGTGCTAGCGGATCTGATAAATTAAAACCTAGACGTGTGATTCTCGTAAGATTTAAAAGTCCCCCTCCTGTGATGTGCGCCATCCCATGCACTTCACAATTCTTATTGATGTCTAGTACCTCTGAGTAGATCCGTGTAGGCACGAGTAGTTCTTCTCCTAGTGTCCGCTCCATGTTCCCGTAACGCTTATAACGGCTGTATTTGGCTAACAGCTTGCGCGCTAGGGTAAGTCCGTTACTATGGATCCCCGTGCTTGGAATGCCGACAATCGCATCTCCCTCCTCGATTTTTTGGCCGGTAACAAGCTTCTCTTTAGCCGCAATTCCGACGCAGCTGCCTGCCAAGTCGAAACCCCTAATGATATCCGGCAGGCTTGCAGTTTCACCACCTAATATTGATACGTTAGCGATCTCTGCCCCTTTTGCGAGTCCTTGGCCGATTTGATCGGCAATGGAAGGTTCCACGGTCTCCATAGCTAGATAGTCGACAAACGCGATTGGCTCTAGCCCCATTGCATAAAGATCATTGACGTTCATTGCCATACAGTCTATTCCAATGGTCCGCCAGTTACCCATTTCCGTTGCGATTAGAACTTTCGACCCGACCCCGTCAGTGGTGAATCCTAAGATGAAACCGCCCATATCCAAAAGGCCCGCATAAGCACCCTTTATGTTGATTGGGCTGCCGCTACCTTTTTTTTTGGCAATAAAATGGCTCGTAAGTGCTCTTATTGCCTCTTCTTCGACTAGTATGTCGACTCCAGATTCAGCGTAAGTATGGCGGTGCTGTGAATTCATTTACCACTCGCAAGTGCAGAGGCGTTAAGGCGTGCTCATGTGACAAAGTGAGTGCGCGCTGCACCTCTCGGACCTTTTTTATCCATCTTTGTGCTTGTCGAGGAATATACGCTCGGCTACAAACAATAGGGCTTTTACCTTAAAAAAAGATCGTTCACAGTTCTGCGCAAGCAGTCTTACTTCTTAACTGCTATCGTTAACCACTTTTTCGCTATAGAGCTCTGAAAGAGAAAACTCTTCGTGAAGACTCTCTACAGCGCGACGTACTAAATCTCGTCTTAACACAAATGAGACGTTATGTTCGTTTGATCCTTGGCTTATCATAATCACGCTGGCGTTAATATCACCCATGCAGCTGAAAATCCTGCCGACAATGCCTGGCGTTCCGGCCATTCGAGAGCCGACAACTGCTATTGCACTCACTTCCTCGTTGCACGAGATCTCTTTGATGATATTGCCATTAAATTCACCCTTGAGGCTGTGAAGAGCGTTTAAAGCGCTGCTTAGATGCTCCTCCTCTATAAGCATGGAAATATTTGCTTCACTGGATCCTTGACTTATCATAATAATGTTTACGCTTGCGCTCGCAAGTTTCAAAAACACTTGGGCTGCGATACCGATAGTTCCCGCCATCCCTGCGCCCGAAAGGGTAATGAGCGCAACGTTACTAACCGCTGTTACAGCTTTGACGAGATTTTGGTCATTACTGACGGTTTCGACAATAGTTGTGCCTGCGCCGCTTGGATTAAAGGTGTTCTTCACCCGTACAGGGATTCCCTTAGTTACAGCTGGTTCTATTGTTTTTGGATGTATAACCTTCGCTCCAAAGTACGAGATTTCCATGGCTTCGACGTAAGATATCTGCAGTAGCGTGCGGGCGTTGGAAACGAGCTTAGGATCTGCCGTCATGATGCCATCCACGTCAGTCCAAATCCATATCTCGTCTGCGTCGACGGCGCTGCCAATAATTGACGCTGTATAATCAGAACCGCCCCGCCCCAGAGTTGTGATGATGTTATGTATGTTGTATGCAATGAAACCGGTGATAACAGGCACAATGCCAACTTGCAGAAGTGGAACAAGACGCTCGTTAACGCGCCTTTCTGTAATCTCCGTTGGGCGTGCGCCACGATGTTTGCTGTCGGTTATGATGCCTGCCTCACCGCCCATCAAAAAGACTGATTGGACTTTAAGCGATTTTAGAGCGCCAGAGACGATTGGAGCAGATAATCGTTCTCCAAAAGAAGAGATATAATCATAAGATCTGTCAGTTAGCTCTCCGAGATGATATATGCCGGTGAGGGCGTTTTTAAGTTCTTTGAGTCTTGTTTCAATTTCTGATATAACCTCTGTGACGATCATCTCGTCTTCGATTGCTGTGTAGGTGGCATCGAAATGTCTCTTACCTACCTGATTAATAAATTCAGTGACCTCAGTAACTTCAGTGTATTCACTTTTCATGCGTTCTGCGATGGTTTGAAGTTCGTCAGTCAAGCCGGACATAGCAGAAACGACTACCGCAATCTCGTTTCCTTGGTCATAATAGCTTCGAACGAGCTCCCCAACCTGTTTTATTCTCTTCCCATCTCCCACAGAGGTGCCGCCGAATTTCATTACGTATCTCATTTTACCTTGACCTTGTTGGCTGTGTTTGAAGCAGTTTATCCAGATTGATGGTATTAAAGCCTTCTGACGAGGATACAGAGCTGGATGACGTGTTCAATTCGAGGAGTGAGAAATACACTCGCTCTGGATACATGTTATGCGACTACCTGGGTTATAAGCATTAATTCGATGCCAGCTTTCGCACTAGGGGCATGATCGCCGGCCTTATCCCCTTTTCAGCTTTTGGCCTGACTGGCAGCCCCATATCCATGTCCAGCGAGCCCATCATCTCCTGGTCGAAGCGATCGGCAATCTCTTCAAAAATCCGCCTGTAGGCTAGGCAGTGGGGATCAACTCCCTCGATCTCACCGTCGCTCCGCGCTATAGCATTGTAGGGGCAGCCTCCCCGGCAATAGCGGATGTGCTTGCAACCCTTGCATTCCTGGTTTACATGCTCCTTGAAGCGTTGCATGCGAACTCCTGCCGCCGACTGGATTAAATCCTCTTGGCTAGGGCGGTCCCGGACGTGGCCCATTACATATTCGAGCATTCCCACGTACCGGTAGCAGGGATAAATACTGCCATCAGGGCCCACGGCAAAGGTGTTCTCCATGCAGTCTACGAAAGTGCAGACCGTACCCCTGCCGGTCAAGACACATCGGGCATAGTCGTTGATGTTTCGCACCTCTATCTGGTCCATATTCTCCAGATACTTGTCCAGAAGATAGACTAAGAGGTCTCCGTATTTCTCAGGGGAAAGGGCCCACCGGTCCGGCTCGTAACTTTTTAGCGAGGGCAGCGCTGGATGCAGCTTGAGGGTGAGACGGTTGTCCATGAAAAATTTGAATATATCCTCCTTGAACTGCACGGAGTGGGAGGTGAAGGTGCAAATGAACTGCGCCTGAAGCCCATGGTTTCTGGCCAGCTCATATCCTCTCATGGTCCTTTCATAGTAGCCCTCTGACCTCTGCAGGTCGTTTAGTTCCTGCGGTCCGTCCAGGCTGGAGCCTATAGGTATCTTGTATTTGGCCAGAATCTCGGCCAGATCGGGGGTGAGCTTCCGAGGTTGGTCTGCAAGGCGAAGTTGGGTTCGAGATCCTGAAGTCCATTGGTCAGCAGGGGTAAGGCCTTTTGGTAAAAATAGGCTCCGCTAGGAGGGGTTCTCCGCCATGAAATGTAAATGTGACCGGATCGCTTCTGAAGTCTTTAAGCCAGGCAACAATAGACCCTATCATCTCTATGCTCATAACGGGTGAACCCACCTCAGAACTCCAACAGTAAGCGCATTTGGAGGGACAGCCTAGGGTGGGTATGATCATGACGTGAAAAGGTCTCTTTTGTCTTGCCTTCTGTGTCATAGTTAACCTCTTAATTCTTCGCGCTACTTATTACTAATAATCGCCTGCCGCAAATTAACTATTCTTTGCACTTCTGATTTTCAGAGTTTTTTTAAGCCAGGTTCTTTCTTCGAGAGGTGAAAGAGTAGATAAAGCACGCTAGTACCGTTAAAGCAAGTTAAATCCGCCGAAAAAGACGAAAATAGCCGCCAAAAAAGGCAACGTTGCTATCGCTATATATTGAGGGACGCCCCAATCAAGCACTTTTTTCCCGTCAAGTGGGCCTATTGGCAGCAAGTTGAAGGCAGAAAGCCAAGCGTTTATTATAAAACCGAGCTGCCCCAACTCACTGAGCAAGCCCCCCAGCGGAGTCAGGAGATAAAGTAGTAAGAACAATCCGCCTAACACTAGATTGAGTAGCGGGCCAGCGGCAGAAATGATCCCATTTTGTCGCTTGGTTATGGTAAGTCCGTAAATCATCGTAGCGCCGGGAGCCGCGAACACGATTCCTGCAACGGCGGCAAAAAGGACGGCAAATGCAAGCATGGTATAGCTGGCTCTAAATTCAGACCAGAAACCAAAATGCTGAGCTGTGAACTTGTGCAAAAGCTCGTGTAGGACAAAACTTGAGCCAACAACGACAAGTGTGATGATCAGTGTAGGAAGGACGTTCACGAGCGACGCTTGAGACAAGTTAGGTCGGAATAATGCGAGATAGAAGGCGAATGACACGCCGAGCCACGCTACAAAGAGGTCAAGCACTTCTTTACGGCTTGTTGTGTGTCGCGTCATTTCTCTACACCATCCCCGTTATGCGCGAGAAGGCGGTTAGTAAGATATCATACGGGTTAATTCCCGTCATAGGAAATATAACGAGAAGAGAGATAAAAGTAGCTAGGGAGCTGCCTACGTTAACTGCGACGGCAACTAATAGTATTCTAAACAGCTTGTTCGAAAGAAGTTCTCTGACTGACGCTACTTTAGCGATTCCCGAAAAATCTTCGGTGCTTGGCGGTCGCTTTGCAGCTTCAATCAATCCGGCAATGACGCCAACCTTAAGAAATGGAATCGGAATAAAGGGGCTGAAGCCAGCGTAACCCGCAGACGCAGCAATGGCGAGGGGATGGCTTCTGCTAGCTGTAGCAAAACCACCCGCAAAGACAGCGTGAAGGACAAACCAATACCCAAAGGCAAGCAGCACGACGGCGAGCGGGGCGCCGGAAAGAAAAATCAGCGCGAATAACCCAATTATTATCGCTAAAAAAGCAATTCCCACAATTTTTGTGAAGTTGAAGCGTTTCTTCGGAACAGTATTGAGATCTTCAAGCGATGGAACGAGCTCTGGGTGCTCAAGATAATGTTTTATTCCCTCTTTATGGCCCGCGCCGACGACTGCTACGATCTTTCCGCGCAGTTTGAGCAAATTTCCTGCTAAATACGCGTCCCGTTCGTCAACGAGTACTTGCGCTGCGTTTGGTGAGAATTGCCGTAGTTCAGTGACAAGCTGTGAAATAGTATCATCGCTCGTGATCTCTTTGAGGTCGAGGTCGATTTCCTCATCGCTCGTGCCAATCCCGAGAAGCGCGATAAGCATCTTCAACTTTTCAATAAGGCGCATCTTCGCCCAGAATCGAGCAATGGTTATGTTAATATCGCGATCAACGAGTGCCACGCTTGCACCCACGCTTCGAGCTGCGTCGATAGCGGACAGCATCTCGCTCCCAGGCTTGACGCCGACTTCCGCGCCGAGCTTATTCTGAACGTAGGCGAGTAGCCAGTGAACCAAGAACTGGTATAGTTTGCCGCTCGAGAGGATGTCCTTGATTGACGCACTCTGTTGTTCAGGGTTCGTTAACGCCTGATATCGACCGGGGTCTAACTCAACCGCCACGACATCAGGTCGTTCCGCTTCAATAGTACGGCGTACCTCAGCTATGCTCTCTTCCGAGATATGTGCAGTTCCGACAACGATGATTTCTGCGGGCTGATCGGGGCTTTCGTTCATCCGGTCCTGCTTCCACTAAGCTTTGATCACAGTGCCGTCAGGGCGCACGATCTGTTCGCGCGCCTCCCCGAGCAGATTCATGGCGCTTGTTACGTCTTTTTGCGTGACGATCCCGACCACGGTGCCATCTTGTACGACTGGAATCGACCCTAGCTTCTGTTGCGCGAGCTTGACGAATGCCTCAGAAGCGTCATCACCAGGCTGTGCTGGTTCAATGTTGCGCGTCATGACGTTGCCCACCATGATTTCGTCTCGACGGTTTGCGGGTACCTGATGCACATTACCAAAGGTAATGAGACCCACAAGCATTCCATTGTCGACGACAGGAAAACTCGCGTGTTTGCTCTTAAACATCACTTCAATTAGCTGGGTAATCGGCATCGACGGAGGGACGGTCATCACCTCAGCCGTCATGATATCCCGCACCTTAATTCCCGCAAGCGTCTGCGTAATCGTCGTCTGTCGTTCCTCATCAGACGCCGCGATATAGATAAAGAAAGCTATGATAATGATAAACGGACCAAGGTAAAACAATCCGGCGATGCCCATTGCAATCGCAAAAACCTTGCCAACTTGCACTGCGGTGTGCGTCGCCTGCAGGTAAGGCTGCCGACTGGCAAGCCATGCCCGGAACACGCGTCCGCCATCCATAGGAAACGCTGGCAGGATATTGAACCCACCGAGAACAAGGTTAATGTACGCAAAGTTCTGCAAAAACAGATTTGGCACGGTTGCGGTCACTGCAAGGCTCAATCCGAAAAAGAGCGCGCCAAGGCCCAAACTGACCAATGGACCAACTAACGCAGTTCTGAACTCGATTTTTGGATCTTTCGGGATTTCAATTGCAGAAACCCCTCCGATGAGGTAAAGAGTTATGCTTTTTACTTCGACGCCGTAGCGCAAGGCCAGAAGAGAGTGCCCAAGCTCGTGGAGCAGCACGAAAACAAAGATCATAATGCCCGCTATTGTCCCGTAGACGAATGAGTTGGGAACGTTTGCAAACCCTAGAGGTGGGGGGGAGAGGGAAAACGCGAAGGCGAAGATAGGAATAATCAATATAAGCGTAATATTGATTAGAATCGGTATTCCACGAACGGTAGCGATTCGAAAAGACCAAGCCATATAATCCTGATTTACCTTTATTTAATAAACTATATATCACTTTAGTCGATAGTGCATGGCGAAGCGTTTATACGAAACTCAAAAGGGAGGTTAAAATGCGAATCGAGCTAACACAGATAATGGATCTCAATGTGTACACTGATAAGGGGGACTATATAGGAAAAGTGGAGGATATCAAGATCGATACGAACGACAAGAGGGTGACGGGCCTCGTTATAGGTGATATTAACCATAATATTTTTGATATTAAGTACCGATTCGTAGTGATACCCTACCGATTTGCTAAGTCTATAGCTGATATTATTCTCGTTAGTAGCGTCGTAAAAACGCTCATCGGTCGAGCTAAGCCCAAAGAAGAAGCGTAATGAAAGAGCGCGAGATCTACGCAGGCTTGCGTACAGTCGCTCCTTTTTTTGTTCGTATCGACGGAAGGAATTTCCGGCACACGCTTTCGGTGCTTCAAAGCGAACAGCCGCACGACCTAACCTTTGCGAAGTCTATGGGTGCTGCTTCGGAAAACCTTATGCGTCAAAGCGGCCTGCCGGTGCAGCTGGTATTCACTTTTTCTGACGAGGCAAATGTTCTCTTTCTTGACGCTCCTTTTGACGGCAGGATCGAGAAACTTGATTCTGTGATCGCCAGTTTCTTTGCGAGCGCAGTGACCTTAGGGCTCGCGCCGAGTACTCCATTGGCTTTCGATGCGCGTGTCGTTCCTGTAAACAAGCTGGACGTACCTCCATATCTCGAGTGGCGACAAAATGAAGCTTGGCGAAATCATCTACATGCATACACCTATTATCACTTGAGAAAAGAAGGCGAGACGGCGAGCAATGCTCACGCTAAACTGTTTGAAATGAACGCTAGCGAAATGCACGAGTTTATGTTCAACCGTGGTGTCAACCTCGCTAGGACTCCGTCGTGGCAACGGAAGGGAATTCTGGTTCATAAGGAGTTTTACGAAAAACAGGGCACTGACAACGCAGGTCAGTCAAGCAGTGGGCAGCGGTCACGAGTTGTGCAAAACTGGGACGTTCCGCTTTTTAAATCGCGAAAGGGGCGAGAAATGCTCTTAGGACTTATTGATTAGAATACAAAAAAAATCAAAGAGTATAAGCGTAAAAAATGCTTTTTTAGTAACAGATCCAGAGAAACAGATGAACTGGTTAAGTAGTTGGAAGAAATCGATTGCTGCGTCATTGAGGAATGTTGAGGGGAGGAACATATAGTGGCCTTAGGTCTGTGGGAGGCTAAACCGAAAATAGCGAGGAATGAAGAGGTATCCTTGCTTGACATCAAAAAGGGGCCGTTCTACGTGGTGGCGTCGGTCGAAGTGGGTAACACAACGACGAAGAGTATCCTTACGGCAACGAACATGTTAGACGGCAAGGCCTACGTCGTTAACAAAAGCGTCGGTATGACGCGTGACGTGCGCGATCCGAAGCCAGGAGAAATAATCTTTGGGCGCACACTTACCTACAAGCCGCTCACACGAAACAGCATCGCGGAAATGGTGAAGCGTACCCTAATTCAGTCGGTGCGAGACGCGAACCTTGACCTTGTCGATGACCTCCACTTTGTCGTGCGCTCAACCGGCGTCGTCGCTGGCTTTGATAAGCCAGAAGACATAGGCGAGTTTATTAAGGCACTCGCCGATGGCTGTTTAATGGCGGGCGTTACGGCAAGAAAGATGACGCCGGCAATGAGTATTCACCACCTTCCTAAGAAGTTTCGCGAATATAGTCTCCTCGATAAAGTCGCGTTTGACGGTTCGGTGAGTGGCGTTCTCCCTCCGATAGGTTCGACGGGCGTCGAAGTAGTCGCAAATGAGATGGAGGGGGAGCTCGCGACCGCGGGAATCAAGGAAGGGTCGAAATGGGCAGGTGTTGACTTCCGAAATCCGTGCCTTTCTATGGATTTTGGAACGACCTTTAAGGGGCGCATAACCAACGATGTTCTTCCTTATGCAAACACGATTGCGAACTTTTGCGGCATCTCAGGTGAAGTTATTGATTCCATTGGCCGTGGCACTGGTCTTGTCGATGAGACGAGCGGTACGACGTTGGATCTTCCAAAGCCAAGCCGGTTAAGGGTTGGTATTGGACGTGAGCGGGACGCCAGAGCGCTCGCACACGAGATCCATGAACATATCCGTATTGAAGAAGTTCCAAAAACATCGAAGCGATTTGGGAGCGTTCCTGTCAATCCGGTTGCGGCAGAGAAAATAGGCTTGACCCTAATTGGCGTTGATTCGGGTGAAAATGGCAGTAATCTTCACCGCATTTCGAAAGTCGGAGGTGAGCTCTATAACGATTTTGGGCTCGAAATGCTCTATGACGTGATTGACTGGGTCTCCACCGGCATCGCTGAAAGGATCATAAAGACGGCACTTACAAAGGGTCTGATCAATGATAAGGTAAGCATCGGGATCACCGGTCGCGCTGGCATCACTGGAAACAAGCCGAAGCATATTTTGAAAGTCATTAAAGAGCTGGACATCTATGCAAAGCCTGAGGACTATGTTGTGTTCGTTGATGATGGTCTTGCGCGAGGGGCTGCCATTATGGCGCGATGCATGAATTCATTAGGCACACCGAAAAATCCATTTGGGGGAATAAGGGGCGGGAAGTGCATATTAGGCCAACGGATCCGACTGCAGACTTACTAGACAACGGAAATGATCCACGGTTTTTTCGCGACCAAGCATACGGCCACACTGATTTACCATGTGGGATAATTCCAATAGTTTTTTTAATGTCCTTTCGTCTGTGATAAGAGGAAAATAGAAAATAATAAAAACAGAGCTGAACGAAGGGTAGTTCATCGTTTAAGTCGATAGTGAAAAGTTGTAGCAACTGAGAACAAAAAATAATTATATAACCAAGAAGATAATTTATTAAAAAGTCGCATGTATTTAAAAACAATTGCGTGAATAACTTTTCATCTCGTTTTATACATACAGACAAAAGTGCAAGGTGACTGAGGTTAATGCATAAGAAAGCGCTTTTTGGACTGTCGATTGTTCTTATAACATTGTTATTTAGCTCGGCCGTTGGCTCAGTGGCAGCGCAGACATCGCTTTCGAACACTACATCAAGCGCAAAGTATCCTCCATGGCCAGTAAATTTATACGAGTTTTACAGCACTACCTGTCCTCACTGTCAAGCGATAGCGCCAATGATAGAGGAGTTAGCACGTCAATATCCGACACTTCATGTCATTAAGATCGAAACAGGAAATAACGCGAATTACAGTCTTTTCACGGACAAGTTCATGCCAGCGTACGGTGTGTCGGTTTACTCCACGCCGACCATATTCATCGGGAAGAAGGTCTACCAGGGAGGGGAGGAGTCAATATCCGCAGTACAAGCAGAAGTCGCGAGGGCCGTTCAATCCGGGGCGACGGGCCCGGGCGATCAGATAATGGGCAACGTCGTGCCGACCCCGACGCCTACACCACAGTCAACAACGGGCAACGCTACCGGGAATTCAACCGCCACAGGGGACGTTACTAACGCCCAAGGAAGCTTTCCACTCGCTCTCTTTTTCACAACAGGGGTAATAAGTGGGCTGAACCCATGTGTTTTTTCTGTACTTATCTTCTTAATGGGAACGCTCGCCCTAACCGGGTCACGGGTGAGGGCCCTTGCCATTGGGGTGGCATATATTGCTACCGTGTTCTTCGTATTCTTCCTTTCAGCACTTGCCGTAGTGCAGTTCGTCAGAATTATTGGCGCTTCTAATCTACAATTAACGAAAACTTTGATTGGCGTCTTTCTCTTAATCGTCGGGATCGTGTCCATCAAGGACTTCTTCTGGTATAATCGCTGGTTCAGTTTCAAGATCCCATCGTTTACCAAACACAGCATCAGCACCCTTGGAAAAACCGGCTCATTTATTGCAATAATAGGGCTCGGTTTTATAGCAACGATTGCCGCTTTACCGTGCACAATTGGCCCGTTTACCTATTTTTCAACGACATATCTGACAAGCATGTCCACTCTCCAGAACAACCTGTACACAGCCCTTTTCGCATTTGCGTTCGTCATACCAATGATCATCGTCTTCATTGCGATATATGCGGTTAAGGTGGGCACAGACAGGGCTGAAGAGTGGAGAATGAAATCAGCGCGATATATGAGGCTTATCGCGGGGCTTCTTATGGTGACGTTTGGGATCCTGCTCGTTTTTCAAGTATTCTAACGAATCTGGCTGTGTTAGCTTTGCACGTAGCACTTTTGGAGCATTGTAACCCACTGAACACAAACAGTCATGAACCGAAAATTCAAGATATGGATTCTTAGCTCTCAGCACAACCACATTTAAGGACAAGCTCGTCTTGGAAAAGCTCCTCAATGGAAACGCAAAGAAATACCTACTATACAACTGACCGAAGAGAGCAGTATAAGAGACGAGCTTTTGAAGCTGATCTTCTCAAGCTTGTTATAGCTGTTGTTGCAGAGTTGGTCATCTTTTTTATCTGGTTTGATGGGCCAGCAAGAGAGCGCTATGAAATCCTCGTCCACATAGCGCTGCCCATATGCATCCTCCTCCCGATCCTAAATTATCGTTACCTGATCGTGGTGCCGTTCATCGCATTCTTACCGGATGTGGCACGAGTGATCGGCATTGATATTTCACATTCCCTCGTTATTTTACCGCTCGTTTTTGTAGCAGCATTCCTGCCCTTTATACGTCGACCGAAAACTGCACTAATCGCAGGTTATGCAGCGTTCGCTATATACGCGAGTCATCTTATTATTGATACGCGAAAGTACGCTATTATCGAAAATGTTGGCGGTTATCTGTGGAACAATATGGTGCTCTATGCTCTTCTGCTGACGCTAATAGGGTTTCTACTTGTACAGCTCTTGCGTTTTAGTGATACTAACAAGATGGCAGAGGAGCTGTGACTAGGTGCCCGAATGTGTCGCGCGCGCCAGCTTTTTGACTCAGGAAAGATTTGTAGCGTCTGCTATAGGGTCGCTTAAATAGCTTGCGTACCGTAGAAGAATCGCGCTGAGGATTCCATGCACCATACATATCGCAATGAGGTTCAGAGACGGAAATGGCAGAACCCTGAAAAAATCTTGACGGAAGTAGGGGTTAAGGCCGGCGACGTCTTCATAGATCTGGCCTGCGGATTTGGTTTTTTTGCCATTCCAGCAGCCGAAATGATTGGATCTGAAGGTGTAGTTTGCGGCGTTGACGTCGACGATGTGGCTCTGGGAAAATTACGTGCGCAAGCCGCGCAAGCAGGTTTAGGAAATATCCGAGTTAAGCTTGCGGCAGCTGAAGACGTCTCTCTGTGTGAGCGCTGTGCGAACATAGTGTTCATTGGAATAGCTCTGCACGATTTCAGAGATCCCTTCAAAGTGTTGCAGAACGCCAAGAGCAACCTCAAGAAGGACGGCAGATTGATCAATCTCGACTGGAAAAAAGAATCTACGCCTTTTGGGCCGCCAGTTGACATAAGGTTCAGTGAATCAGAAGCCGCGTCCCTCATCGAAAGAGCAGGATTTAATGTTGTTTCAATACAGGATTCGGGGCCTTCCCATTATGTGATTGTGGCCAATTTAATTTAGCTAACATTGAGTTTTCGACTTTTAGTTTTCCTTTTTCGATCATCTCACAGCAAACAATATGGTTTTTAACTCGTAACGCGCATAATGTGTATAAAGGTCAAACCATGTGGCAAAAAAACGTTCTTAATAAAACGGTCTCATCTAGAAGTGGCACTGATTGGGGCCTGGTCGCGGACGTGACATACGGAGAGGGGTTAAAAGAAGGGTTGCTAGTTGTCAAAAACAAGTCTACTAAAAGCACCTCAGTAATTCCGTCGTCAAAAATTGAAATAATTGATGACTCCTTAATCGTTTCAGAGTCAGCGATCTTTGCATCGTTAAGTGAGCGCGATGCAGAGGTTATCCACGCGAAAGTCCTCCTTAAGAAGGCGGTCGTCTCATTAAGCGGGTGTGATGTCGGTCACGTTAAAAACTTCAGCATCGATTCCGATTCGAAAGAGATCGGCTTAGAGGTTGGCGTTGGTATCCAAGCATTCCATATTGAAATAACGGTTCCTTGGAGCAAAATAGAAGCAATAGATGAGTTCATTGAAGTGTCAGACTCTGCTGTGTTGCATTTGTGCCTGATGCCCCTCTATTAATGTGCCTGCCATAGTGGGAGTTGCACGCACTGTCACTATGTTCTGGCGCAGAAATCGGAAACAACTCTCACTTTTTGTTAACCCTAACCCAGACTTTTAGTTTGTTTTTTTATAGTTAGTGTTAAATCGACAAAAGGAGGTTAATTTTGCCAGTTTATCCAGTTTCAATGTGTTTGGTCTGCAAATATTATCGAAAAGCGCAGCGATGTGAAGCTTTTCCATCAAGAATACCTCAAGCTATCTTGATAGGTAGATACGATCATAGGAAGCCTCACAACGGGGATCACGGTATAAAATTCGAGCCAAAAGAAGGTGTTAGCAAAGACGAGCTCAAAACGATTCTAGACGTATTTGATAGTGAAATTAAGAGTTGAAATCAACCTAAAATTTTGACTTTAGCTGTTTATTTTGCAGGGTCTTCCAATACTTGCGTTAACTCTCACTTTTACCTCATTTTTAACGAAATTTGCGACCTTAAGGTTATTATATTGCACTTCTACTAGATTTGCAACCATTATGATTTATGATAGTATTATAATCATTAGTTTATAGTCATTAGATTAATTATGTTATTAATTAATAATTTTAATATATATATTTTATATTACTATATTGAAGTTGTTTGTTGTGCAATTAAAAAATATAAGATTGTAGATTAAAACTCACATATATATTAATTGTTAGTTGATCACGCATCTTAACGTCAGTGAGAGGGTGCTAAATTGAGGCTTATTTATAAATTTATTTTGTTTGTTAGCTTTTTTAACCGTTCGAATTTTACGAGAAAATCTGCTGTTTTAAAAAAAAGCATGCATAAATCGAAATTTAGCTTCAGGTTATTAGATGCTAACTTTACTTAGATTTGTTAGTTTATAAGATTATGATAAGATAACTAATTATAATTGCCCATCTTAAGACTATAAGAAAATTTTTGAAGATCGTTAGGTATCAAAAAATTTACAGCAAAGAATGGCACTTCAAGTAAATGTTGTGTCAGTTGATAACCTTATTTTTTCCTAATTTTGTTTATGTACTCTCACTTTTATAAAAATAGCATATCTAAAAATCTACCTTTTGGTAAACCTCGCGAATATCATCATCTTTAAATTGTAAATAAATCTGCGTCATATTCGAGCTACTATGTCCTAGAAGTAATTGTAGTCGCCGTAAATCCATTCCGCTGCGAACAAGGTGGATCGCAAAACTATGTCTTAGCATATGCGGGTGTACATTAACGCCAATCGTATTGCCATATTTCTTGACGATGTTTTCGATTTGTCTGGTTGTAAGGTTAAAAATAGGCCGATCCTCTGGGGTATTTAGTGCTAAGACATAGTCGGAGAGCATTTTAAGGGTATCTTTGTCAAGAAGTACTCTCCGCTGCTTCCCGCGTTTGGCTTTAGTAACGTTGATTACTTGATTATTCCACTCAATATCTCCCGGCCTGATATTGACTAACTCATTTACACGTACACCAGTGCGCCACAACACTCGTATAATTAAGTAGTCCCTATGATTGGCAATGTGAGCGGCCTCAAGTATCGCGTCGACCTGCTCGCGCTCTAAATAATCGGTAATATTCTTCACATTTCGTAAAATGGTTATTTTACGAAACGGCGGAGGTGTATGCGTTGATATTTGCGGTTTTAAAGCGATTTTAACCTCATCAGGTTAAAATTTAAGTCGAAAATA
>Ga0208080_1000002_pt1 | contig 124315 bp, 120 predicted proteins | sample NGESurdeep092012_3_FD_184476 | JGI IMG/M metagenome (GOLD analysis project Ga0208080, IMG submission 184476) | Arctic peat soil microbial communities from Barrow, Alaska - NGEE Surface sample 210-3 deep-092012 (SPAdes) | ecosystem: Environmental > Terrestrial > Soil > Wetlands > Peat ...
TACCACCTCGATCCCCAGAGGACTTGCACCTCCAGGCTGCTGCCCATGCCGGGCGTACACGAAAGAGCCCCGGCCCGGTTGGCCGAGGCTCTCGCTCGTGCGCTGCGGTGCCCCGACGGGCCGCGCTGTTCTCGCGGGCGCGGACTACTTTCCAGGGGCGCGGTAGGCGGGCATCGCCCGAACTCCGGAATCCATGTCGGCGGCGGTCAGCAGCGGTGTCGTAGTGACGTGGAAGGAGCCTGTCATTGCGAGCGCGAGCGACAGGCCCGTGGCTGCCTCCGGAGTCGGCAGATCGACGGTGATGAAGATGTCGACGTCGCCATAGGCCCAGTACGCTGCGTCAGTCGTTCCGCCAAGACCTCCGACCGTCTTGCGGAAGAAGGCCTCCCGCGCCGCGAAGCCTTCCTTCACGGTCCCCTGGAGCCCTGGCTGGGTGTACTGCAGCCGATAGAGATACTTCGCCACGCGGGCCATCCTTCCTGAGGCGCTCTCGCTCTTCCTCGAATCGTCCTTCCCTCGCGGCGATCTCGAGCTCGTGTTGCGGATGACCGGACTCGATGTCCTCGGGGCGGTAGAAGATTGAGAAGTGCTGCCCGATGATCTCGTTTGCAGTATAGCCTTTTATCCTTTCCGCCCCGCGGTTCCAGCTTGCGACGTACCCGTTCGGATCGAGCATGAAGATCGCGTAGTCGCGCACCGACTCGACCATGAGCTGGTAGATTCGCCCACCATGCTTGATGGTATCAGCCAGGCGTGTTTTTGCGATCGGCGCCGGTTTTCTCGGAGCATCGCGCGATGCGGGACGCGGGTCGGGTTGCGGACGACTTTCGGCGTTGTCAGCCATTGTTTGCGGCAGGGTCAGTTTCGTACGTGCGGCTCGAGGCCGACTGTCGAGAAGGGCGACTTCGCTCGCTTAGCTCGACACCCCGACCTCCAGGAACGACCAAAGACCGAAAACATAGCAACGACCGTGCGAGGATCTACTCGGGCCGGTCGGGAGAGCCGAGCATTACCAAGCGATCGGGTTGTAGGGCGGTCCGCTAGCGACTATACTCCCCAGTCTGTTTCGAGATGAGAATTGTGTCCGAAACGGGACGTAGCGCAGCCCGGTAGCGCACCTGAATGGGGTTCAGGGGGTCGCGGGTTCAAATCCCGCCGTCCCGATTTTGCCCCCGCATTTGCGGGGGCAAATCGTTTCGCAGTGCTTTCGCCAACGCCGCTCGCTGTCCTCCGCGGCGTGCCACCGCGCCAGATCCGGCCGGGTACACCGCGCCGGACGGTTCATCAATCCGCCCGCCACACGAGAAAAGTCCGCGACACCCCAGTCGAAGGTACGATGAGGCGCTTGGAGGCAGAGGGCGCCCATTCTTGCTCCACGAAACGACGGTCGGCGGCCCTGGTGTTTCGAGGACGATCGCTCATCATCGGCAAGGGAGGAATAAATGCGCAACGATTATCTCCGTGAAGCATCATTGTGGCGCGTGGCTCTCGCGACGGCAATTGCGCTTTCACTCGCGGCGAACACGGCTTCTGCTCAGAAGCGCGCACGCGCTGCCAGGGCCTTACCGCCGGCGGACTGGACCCAGGTGGAGCAGGCGCTCGGCCGCAAGGGCACATCGAATCCGGGCGACGTGAGGAAATTCAGCTTCCCCCGCACCGATCTCAAAGTTGTGCTGGCTGGAGTCACGCTCCAGCCAGCGCTCGCTCTCGGATCCTGGGTGGCGTTCGAGCGGATTTCGGATCATGCGATGGTGATGGGTGACCTCGTGCTGCTGGAGGGCGAGGTAGCGCCTGTGATGGGGAGCCTGCAACAGAATGGGATCGAGCAGACGGCGCTGCACAATCATTTGCTCGGTGAGTCACCGCGCGTGATGTACATGCACTTTCACGCCATCGGTAACGCCGCGAGGATTGCGAGAGCGCTGCGAACGGCGCTCGAGTTCACAAACACACCTCTCGGCGCGCCGGTCCCCGTGATCCCGACTCCCTTCGACCTCGACACCGCGGCGGTGGCCAAAGCGATAGGGGTCCACGGGAAGGTGAACGGAGGCGTGTATCAGCTGAGTGTCCCCCGCCGCGAGAAGATTCTCGAGGACAAGCATGAGATCCCGTCCTCGATGGGTGTCGCCACCTCGATCAACTTTCAGCCCACGGGTGCAGGAAAAGCCGCGATCACCGGAGATTTTGTCTTGCTGGGGCGGGAAGTAAATCCGCTGCTGTGGACGCTCAGCGAGAATGGTATTCGGGTTACGGCGATTCACAGTCATATGATCAACGAACAGCCTCGCCTGTTCTTCATGCATTTCTGGGCGAACGGCGACGCAGTGCAGCTTGCGCACGGCCTCCGCGGGGCGCTCGACCGCACGGCCTCGAAGAAATGAGCAGCGCGAAAAAGGCGCGTTAATCCTTCCACTACTACTGAAAACCCGCCATGCCTCCAGTACGAAGCGTCGCCGTGTTAATCGGCAGTCTCCGCAAAGAGTCCCTGACCCGCAAAGTCGTGAACGCCGTCATCAAGCTCGCTCCGCCTTCGCTCAAGTTCGAGATCGTCGAGATCGGCCAGGTGTCGCTCTACAATCAGGATCTCGAGAACACACCGCCCGCCGACTGGGTGGCGTTCCGGGACAAAGTTCGCAGCGCCGACGCGGTGCTTTTTGCGACTCCGGAATACAACCGCTCAGTCCCCGGGTCCCTCAAGAACGCGATTGATGTTGGGTCGCGTCCAAAGGAAAGCAACGCGTTCAACGGCAAGCCGGGAGCGGTGATCAGCGTTTCTCCGGGCGCGCTCGCCGCGTTCGGCGCCAATCACCATCTGCGCCAGATGCTGGTCTTCCTCAATGTTCCAGCGATGCCGCAGCCGGAGGCCTACATCGGTGGAGCCAACAAGTTGTTTGACGCGAGCGGAAATTTGACCGACGACTCAACGCGAGATTTTCTGAAGAGTTTCGCCGACTCGTTCGCCCGCTGGATCGAGCTCATTCTCGCTGGTAGGAAGTAGGACAACCCGCCTGAATCAGCCATCAACCTGTATGCGCCGGGTGAGTTCTTCACGTCGGCCGCTGGACCAGAAACTCCACTCCGGCGTATCATGACAGGTCCAGACCCCCTCTTTCAGCGACCGGAGTGCCAGCATGCACTACAATAGAATAGCGCGCGAGGCCAGAAGCTCCTTTGCCGCGCTCATCACGGCAAGTGCCACGGGTGCCCTCCTTTGCACCTCAGCACAGGCCCAATCCAAACCGGTCGCTGCTGCTCCGTCGCCGGCTCCGCGCCGCGCCTTCGCAAAACCGGCCGACACCGAGCTGAAGAAAAAGCTGACGCCGCTCCAGTACGCGGTGACGCAGCACGCAGAGACTGAGACTCCGTTCCGGAACGTGTATTGGGACAACCACGAGCCAGGGATCTACGTGGACGTCGTTTCCGGCGAGCCGCTCTTCAGCTCGCTCGACAAGTACGACTCCGGCACCGGCTGGCCAAGCTTCACGCGGCCGCTCGAGCCCACGAACATACGCACGAAGACCGACCGCATGCTTGGCTACGAGCGCACTGAAGTCCGTTCCGCGCACGCCGATTCGCACCTGGGCCACGTCTTCGATGACGGACCCCGCCCCACCGGCCTGCGCTACTGCATGAACTCCGCGGCGATGCGCTTCATTCCCGCCGCGCAGCTCGAGGCAGAGGGTTATGGTCAGTACGCGTCGCTCTTCAAGGCCAAGATCGCGGCAAACGGCGCCAAGTAGTAAATCCGGGCCTGTGCGAACAGCCTGAGCTTGGAGGATATCGACTGTCCGTGAAATCATAAGGAGCCACGGTGCTGGCCGTGGCTCCTGTCTGCACTCAGATTTTGTTTCTGATTCGCGCCTCTCCTTCTCTCCGCGTCCGCCAATGGAATGCTGGTTAATAACGTTGCGCGCCGAGGTGATGCGCCTCGAGTTCGGCGAGGAACCTCCGCCGGAGATATGCGTCCCCGACAAGCCGTTGTCGGAAATCGAGGACAACGCGACGCAAAGGGCGATTCAGGACGCGCCCTACATTATTTATAGCCGCTTCCACCTGGCGCACGAGAGCTGGCGACTGGGCATCGTCTATTCGGTGGCACCGCCGACAGTCGGAGACATACAGATTCTGTCGGCATACAGGGCGGGACACGAGGCGCGCCCCCACCTCGTGTAGCGGCAAAGGAGCCCGAGCTGCCGGGCGCCAGCCTCTATTTATTGCGCAGCTTGTCGACGGCGGAATCCAGCAGCGCCTGTAACCGCAGGTATTCCTCGTTGATCCGCTTGCCCGCGGCGGGAAGCTCCGATTCGGCCTTTTCCGCCAGCTCGGCCAGTCGCTTGCCGGCATTCGTCAGCTCTTCGCGCAACTTGTCGAGAGTCTGCTTGATGTCATCCATGGGGGAAACTCCTGAGTGTTCTGACGCGCATTCGTCGCGTCACCAGTAGCATACGCCGAAGGCGTGCGAGATGCTACTTACGCCGGGACGCCGCGAACGGTTTCCACCAGCTATTTCTTCGCCGGCTTTACGAGGAGCCGCTGGCCGATCTTCACCCGGTCGCCCTCGAGCTGATTCCACTGCTGGATCTGCTCGGGAGTCGTCTCGAACTTCCTCGCGATGCTGAAGAGCGCGTCACCACGCTTCACCGCATAGTAGATGGGCTCCTTGATCAGCGCCGCGACCGCTTCGCGAAGCCGTCGCTCGCTCGCCGCCTCCTTTCGCTGCGTCGTGTGAACTCCGTTCACGTAGTCCATTAACGAATCGAGATTGGCCTCCTGGCCGCGAACGGCAGCGAATTCGCCGCGTGGCACTCCGGGATGAGACACCCGCACGCCGTGCGCGGTCATGAAGTAAAGTCTGCGGGCATCCATCCCCAGCAGCGTGTCGTTGGGGAATTCCTGCGACAGGATCACCGGCGGAGCATCCTCGCTCTCGAACTTACTGCTCGGAGCGACGCCAATGAAGATCAGCCGGTCGTTGGTCGCGTACAGCATCCCGTTCGCGCTCCGGTAATAATCACTCGGCCGGCGCATGAAGACCTTCGCCTTGCGCTCGACTTTCTCGGCGTAGTGTAGCATTCCGCCCTGAAGCTCCCGGTCGGCCGCACTCCACGCTTTCGGCGCGTCGACGTGACGCATGAAGAGGAAGTATCCGAAGAGGAGGAGCCCGACGAGGACAACGGCTAGCCCGAGCAGCGCTTTCTTGAGAAAGCGAAACGAGCGGTAAAGTCCCTCAGACTCTTTCATTTCGGATCAGTGTAGTAGGAGGCAGATATCGGCGGGAGGGCAATCTCCATACCGGGTTTGGCATATGAGGTGCAACCGAAAACGGCATGGCCGATCCTGAGTTCGACCAGCGCCAGTCATTGGCCCGAGATCCCTTCATTGACGTGGCGGTCCGGCGACCGTTCAAACGTCCGGCTCCCCGTTGGAAAAGAATTCAAAAGGCTGCGCTTCATGGCATCGGCGCGGCGATATTGCTCGCCGCCGGAACCGTCTGGACCATCCGGCAGCAGCATCCGCAGTTCGTGAAGCCAGGGGAGCTGCTGCATCTTCCCGCCGCGGTCGTCACCGCGCAGGTGCCGGGCACCGAAGGCTTCGCCCCTCCGACCGACTCGGCTGCTGTGGTCGAAATCCAGCGCGTTGCGTATTCGCTGCACAAGTATACCAGCGATACGATCCTGGCGCGGAGGATAGCCGAGGCCATCGTGGTGGAAGGAGGGAAGAAGAACATCAACCCGGCCCTCCTGGTCGGGGTCCTGATTACCGAAGACGCGAAGCTCGATCCCAACGCGAAGAGCTCCGTCGGCGCTCGCGGGCTTATGCAGGTGATGCCCTTCCACGCCGGAAAGTGGAAGGGGTGCACTTCGGCGGACCTGTTCGCGATCGATTCCAACATTTGTCACGGCGTCAGCATCCTGGCGGACCTGATTAAGCGGTCGCCGAGCGTGGCGAGTGCACTCCAGCGCTACAATGGCTGCGTGCGCGGCACCAACACAGCCAATTGCCATACTTATTCGGGCAAGGTGCTCAAGTTCGCGGAGCAGGCCGCGACCCAGATGCTGAGTTTTTCCCTGTCGGATTGAGCCGGGGCGGGTCGGGTATAAACATCTGACCACTACAAAAATCGAAGAATGTGCGACGCAACTCATTGTCGATCAATGAGTTGCTGTTTAGAGGTCACATTTAGGACATTTTCGACCTCACCCGTTCCACTGCCCGGCAATACTTTCCCTTGACCGAATTCGTCAATAGAGGTACCGTAATACGTATCTCAGCAGTGGCATTACCATAATAGAATCAGCTATGCCCGAATGGATAGGACGGGAGCTCGAGCGCATCAGAAAGCTCAGAGGTCTCCGTCGTGAAGACGTTGCGGCACGTATGGCTAGACCAGTGTCAGCGTCGACAATACGCAATATCGAGCATGACGAGGACTACAATGTCTCACTCGATCTTTTGCGACAGATAGCGGCGGTACTGGGCGCCAAGATCCAGGTCTCTCTAGAGGCCGAGGATCTCAAACGCTGGCAGACGCCACCGGGTCAACGGCCTGCAATTGAGCTGGCCGATGCACCGGCAGAAGGACAGGAGAGGTTGATCGACAACGAGTACTTCATCCGCTACATCCGGGCGCGGTATCCGGACTGTCCGCTGACGAACTCGCAGATAGGAAGACGGATGTGGGACTTCGCCAAGCCCAGAGGAGCGGAGCTGGTGAAGGGCAGGATGCAGGTGAAGAAAATGCCGGCCAACGAGAGCATAGCTACATACAGGCTCCCGACGACGGCAGCGCAGTACCGAGTTCGTGAGCGGGACATGGAAGTTCTGCACGGTTTTGCGGATCGGTTGGGCCGGGCGTACCGCGATGAGAAGGGACGGGTTCTTGTTCCGCTCATCTAAGCGCGTTCGGGCTGTACTAATTCCAGGAGAAACTGTGAAGAAGTCACTCAAGCCGTTAAACGCACCTCCGCCGAAGCTGTCTTCGCCTATGAAGACGGCCATGCGCGCTGCCTCCCATGCCGTTGCATTGGGCGTGTTGCTCGTGAGCGGAGCTGTGTGGACGATTTCGCAGCAGCACCCGCTGTATGCGAACCCGGGCAAGCTGCTGAGACTGCCCGCGGCTATTGTCGACGCTTCACGGCCCACCGAGCAGGCGTTTCGCATTGGTGAGGTTCTGAACCAGTACACGCACGATCGCGCTCTGGCGTTCCGTATCGCCGACGCCATCGTGGATCAGGCCGACAAGGAGCACATCGACCCGGCGCTGCTGGTTGGTGTTCTTCTCACCGAAGACGCGACCCTCGATCCGCACGCCCGCAGTTCTGTCGGCGCGCGCGGACTGATGCAGGTCATGCCCCTCCACGGCGGAAAGTGGGGATGCGGATCGTCCGACCTGTTCGACATTGAGAGCAACATCTGTCACGGAGTGCAGATTCTGAAGCAGGCGCTGATCGACGCGCCCAACACGCGTGTCGCGCTGCTGCGCTATAACGGTTGCGTACGCGGTCGCAATACTCCGAACTGTCACCAGTACGACGACAAGGTCCTGAGACACGCGGGCCGTGCCGCCGCCGAGATGCGACTGGTCAAAACCCAGAAGAGCGAGTAAGGTTGTCCTGAAAAAAGAGCCGGTGCCAAGCGCACCGGCTCTTTTTTTTGTCCATGTCCACGAAACCTTACTGGGTATTGGCGTTCTCGCTGCTCGGCATCTCGTTCGCGGGTCCGCTCGTCCGGCTCTCGACGGCGGATACTGTGGCGATCGCCGTCTGGCGCCTGGGCTTCTCGCTCGTCATCGTCGCCGTTTTCCTGATCGCAACGGGAGAATGGCGGGACTGGAAGCGCATCACCTTGCGCGAGCTCGGCCTCGCGGCCGCCGGGGGCGTCGCCCTGGCGCTCCACTTCTGGGCCTGGAACGCGTCCATTCGTCTCACGACCATCGCCGCGTCCGTCACGCTGGTAAGTCTCCAGCCGGCCGTCGTGGCGACGATCTCCGCCGTGGCATTGAGGGAGGTTCCGACAAGCCGTCAGGTCATCGGCATCGCCATCGCGATCCTCGGCGCTCTGGTCATTTCCGCGCCTGATCTCAGAGGCGGCATGGCGCCGAGCGGGAACGCGCCGCTCCTTGGAAACCTGCTGGCCGTGTCGGCGGCGGTGACGGCCGCCATCTACTACACGATCGGTCGAAGCTTGCGAAGGTCGCTTGGCGTCTGGGCGTACGTCGGCATCGTTTACTCGACGGCGTTTGTAACTTTGTCGGTCATAGGAATGTCGCGTGGTATCACCCTCGCGCCCCAGCCGCCGCGGGAGATCGCAATTTTCGCTGGCCTGGCTCTGGGGCCGATGTTGATCGGTCACACCGGGATGAACTGGGCTCTCAAATTTCTCCCTGCCTACGTGGTTAACCTGACCGTGCTGGGTGAGCCGGTCGGAGCGACCTTGCTGGGAGCGCTCATTCCCTCGATCCGGCAGATCCCGACGGTATCGACGCTTGTCGGTGGCGCGATCGTGCTTGGCGGTGTGATCATCGCGGCGGGAGGCACGATCCGTGGCAGCACTTCAAACGCCTGACCGTTAAATTTTATCGCGGTCCGCCCTCGTCGAGAGCACAGCCGACTCGTCCCTCTATTCGCTCACCCGTGAATCGATGCGAAGCTTGAAATCCGCGACGTCGCTCCTGCTCTGCCTGCTCGCGATTCCCGCGGCGATCGCGGCGCAGGCGAGAAATGCCCCGACCGCCCCGGCGAGAGTCACGACGCCGCGCGCGCAATTCGGACACGATATCGGCGACGACTACTTTCTCGCCAACTACAGCCAGATGATCGACTACTGGCGAAAGCTCGATCGTCAATCGGACCGGATGAAGATGGTGCGCATCGGAAGGACGGCCGAGGGGCGGCCGATGTGGATGGCGATCGTTACGTCACCCGAGAATCACACGAAACTCGGGCGATATCAGGAGATATCGCGGCGACTCGCGCTGGCGGAGAATCTCACCGATGCCCAGGCGCACACGCTTGCTTCAGAAGGGAAGTCCGTCGTGTGGATAGACGGAGGTCTTCACGCCAGCGAAGTGCTGGGCGCGCAGCAGCTGATTCAGATGGTGTACGAGCTCGTGAGCAAAAGCGATCCGGAGACGCTCAGATTCCTCCGCGACGACATCATCCTGCTGGTGCCCGCGAATCCGGATGGACAGGAGCTGGTGTCCAACTGGTACATGCGGGAGGCAGACACGCTCAAGCGGACGACTTCGCGGCTGCCGCGGCTCTACCACAAGTACGCCGGTCACGACAACAACCGTGACTCCTACATGGCATCGCAGCCCGAGACGCAGGCGATGGACAGCATTCTGTTCAGGGCCTGGTATCCGCAGATCATGTACAACCATCACCAGACGGGGCCGATCGGGACGGTGATCTTCGCTCCGCCGTTCCGCGACCCGTTCAACTACAACTACGATCCGCTCGTCCCGATGGAGCTCGACTTGGTCGGAGCGGCGATGCATTCGAGGTTCGTCGCCGAGGGGAAGCCGGGCGCGACGATGAGGAGCGGCTCGGGCTATTCCACCTGGTGGAACGGCGGGCTCCGGACGACCGTCTATTTCCACAACATGATCGGCCTTCTCACGGAAGCGATCGGCAATCCCACGCCGATCGAAATTCCCCTGGTGCCGGACAAGCTCCTGCCGAAGGGAGATCTGCCGATGCCGATTCAGCCGCAGAAGTGGCACTTCGCGCAATCCATCGCCTACGAGCTGACGGCGAACCGGGCGGTGCTGGACGTGGCGTCGCGTTATCGGGAGACGCTCCTCTTCAACATCTACCAGATGGGGCGAAATTCGATTCGGCGCGGCAATACCGACACGTGGACTGTTACACCACGGAAGGTGGCCGCGCTCCAGGCAGCGATGCCTCAGGACAGCTCCCGCCCGCAGGGCGGTGACGCCGGCGGTGGCGGTGGTCGTCCGCAGACGACGAGTCCGGCCGATATGGCGACGTACGTCAGCATCATGCGGAATCCGACCGACAGGGACCCGCGCGGGTACATCATACCGGCCGATCAGCCGGACTTTCTCACCGCGACGAAGTTCGTCAACGCGCTGATCAAGACCGGCATCTCCGTCCAGCGCGCCTCGGTGGCGTTCAAAGTGGGCCGGAAAAACTACCCGGCAGGCTCTTACGTGGTGAAGGCGGCGCAGGCGTTTCGGCCGCACGTCCTCGACATGTTCGAGCCGCAGGACCACCCGAACGACATCCCGTATCCCGGCGGCCCGCCGACTCCGCCGTACGACAACGCAGGCTGGACGCTCGCCTATCAAATGGGAGTGCAGTTCGACCGGATTCTGGAGCCGTTCAGCGGACCGTTCACCTTGGTGGCCGGCTTCGCCAGACCGCCGGAACGGCGCGTGGCGTCCGCGGTAGCCGGATATGCGCTCAGTCATTCCGTGAACGACGCGTTCATTGCGGTGAATCGTCTGCTCGCCCATGGCGAACAGGTCTATACGCTTCTCACGCCGCTTAGCATCAACGGCCGGACCTATGACGCCGGCACGTTTTACATCCCGGCAAAACCGACGACGGCTCCGATTCTTACGCAGCTCGCGGAGGAGAAGGGGCTCACGTTCGATCCTTTCGACACCGAGGTTTCTCCAGCGTCGCTCAAGCGGGTTCGACCCGCCCGTATCGCCCTCTGGGATCAATACGGAGGAGCGATCACTTCGGGGTGGGCGCGCTTCATTCTCGAGCAGTTCGAGTTTCCCTACCAAGTCGTGTATCCGCCGATTCTCGACGCGGGAAATCTCATAGCCAAGTTCGACGTCCTGATTCTTCCGGACGGAGTGACGTTCGGACGTTCCAACGCGCGCACTGGTCCGCGAATAAATCCGGATGACGTACCCGCCGAATACCGCGATCGGGTCGGCAGCATGACCGTCGCCGAGACGATCCCGCAGCTCCTGAAATTTCTGAATGCGGGTGGGACGATTCTCGCGATCGGCTCCGCCACCGACCTCGGCATCCAGCTCCAGCTTCCCATCGCGAACGCGTTGGTGGACAGCGCGGGCCGGTCGCTGCCCCGAAGCCGGTTCTACGTTCCCGGGTCGATACTCAGCATGCGCGTGGACACGACGCTCGCGCTGGCCGAGGGAGTTCGTCCCGTCACAGATTTCTACTATGACAACGCGCCGGCTTTTCGCCTTCTCCCCGGGGCCGCGGAGCGCGGCGTCAAGAGGGTTGTCTGGATCAGTGGCCCGACCCCGCTGCGCAGCGGATGGGCGTGGGGTCAAAAATACCTGAGCGGTGTAACAGAGGTCCTGCAGGCTCCAATCGGGAAGGGAATGCTTGTGCTTTACGGACCCGATCCGTATTTCCGCTCGCAGCCACACGGCACGTTCAAGCTGTTGTTCAACGGACTTCTATATCGCAACGAACTCGGGGACTAGATGATGCGCTCACGTACTCTGCTCGCGGCTTTCGCTGTTTCCGGCTGCTCGTATTTCCAGTCAGGCGGCACCACCATGCCTGCGCCAGCGACGAAGCCCCCCGCGTCCAGGTCGGCGTCGGGGATTAGGGCGACGAGCAGCTCCGGACTCATCAAGGCCATGCACGACCGCTACGACGGTAAGTATCTGAAGACGATGAGCTTTCTTCAGAACAACACGGCGTACACCACCACTGGCCAGGAGCAGAAATCGCAGTGGTACGAGCACATCGAGATTCCCGGCAAGCTTCGCATCGCGTTCCTTCCCGCCTCCCAGAAGAGCGGGCTCGTTCAGGTCAATGATCGCGTGGCGTCGTTCGACAACGGCATTCGCGTCGACTTCCGTCCGTCGGTGAATCCGCTCCTGCTTCTGACCGCGGATGTGTACGTTGCTCCGGTTGCCACGATCATGCGCGGGCTGGACACCTTGCACGTCGATGACAGCATAATGCGCGACGATTCGTGGGACGGGCAGCCGGTGTACGTCGTGGGCGCAAAGGCGGGCGACACCACCTCGAATCAATTGTGGGTGGACCGGGACCAGCTGCGCCTCGTCCGCTTCATCCAGAGCCAGAAGGTCGGCGAGCGTACCACGGTCAGCGATATCCATGTTCAGGGCTACAAGGAGATCGGGGGATTCGACGTTCCGACCGAGTTTCTGCTGATCCGTAACGGGCGCCCAGTCTGGCGCGAGGAGTACGCCGACGTTCGCATCAACGCGGATTTCCCGCCGGGGACTTTCGATCAGGCAAGGTGGAACGACATCCCGATCCCAAAGTAGTACCAGTCAAACAATAATCCTTCAGATGATACGCAGGCTTTCAATACTTCTTGCTCTCGCGCCCGCCCTGGCGGGTGCGCAGAGCGCCCTTCCCGCACAGTCGTCCAAAGCGGGTACCTCGGTTAGCGCACCATCGACGTGGAAGATCGACCCGACGCACTCGGAGCTCTCGTTCACGATCCGGCACATGGTCAGCAAAGTGCGCGGCCAGTTCGATGCGTGGAGTGGAACGATCATCGCTGATCCGGCCGATTGGAACACGGCTTCGGTGGAAGTGGTTGCGCAGACGTCGAGCATCGACACGAACAACGAGCGCCGCGACGCGGATCTGCGGAGTGACAACCACTTCGATGCCGACGCCAACCCGACGGTCACGTTCAGGAGCACGAAGGTCTCGCGCTTCGCCGGCGATTCCGTCACAGTGGCGGGGAATCTGACGATGCACGGCATCACGCAGCCCGTCGTGCTGCGCGGCCACCTCAACGGCATCACCGGCGCCCCCGGCAAGCGGCGCGCGGGCTTCGAGGCCGAGGCCACGATCAACCGCAAGGACTTCAACATGACCTGGAACCGCATCGTTGAAGGCAGCTCGATGGTCGGTGACGAGGTCAGGATCGAGGTTGACATAGCGGCGGTCGAGCAGCCGCAGTAAGAACTTCTACAAGCGAGCATCAAAATGAGAACCGGACTACTGCTGGCGGCGGCGGGACTTCTCGCCGCCGATCTTTCCGCGCAGGGACGCGTGCAGCGTCCAATGACGTTCGAGGATTTTGCCGCGGTGAGAAATGTCGGCGATCCGCAGGTCTCTCCCGATGGCCGCTGGGTGTTGTACTCGGTGCGGACGACTGATGTCAATGCCAACAGGCGGACGACCGTCACCAAGGTGCAGCCCGCGACCGGCGGTGCCGCGCGCCAGTTCCCGAATGCGAGCACCGGGGCCACCGAAGCGCGCTGGTCGCCCGATGGCAAGCGGGTCGCATACATCGCCGCTGGACAGCTCTGGATAGCCGATGCGAGCGGGGCAAATGCGCGCAAGATCTCCAGCGTGAATGGCGGTGCCGGTGGCCCCGTCTGGTCGCCGATGGGAGATCGGATCGCCTTCGTCACCGGCGTCTATCCCGACTGCGACAGCGATGGCTGCAACATCGAGCGCGCCAAGGCTGCCGACACCGGAAAGGTCAAAGCGCACATCGCCGACAATCTGCTCTACCGCCACTGGACGGAATGGACGGCGCCGACGCGGTCGCACCTCTTCATCGTGTCGAGCGATGGAACGCTGTTGCGCGACGTGACCGCCGGCGCGAAGTACGACGTTCCTCCTGGACCGTTCGGCGGCAGCGAGGCGTACACCTTCTCGCCCGATGGAAAAGAGCTCGCGTACACCGCCAAGGATCAGGGGCGTGCCGACGCATGGTCCACTGACCTCAACGTCTACACAGCGCCCGTGAGCGGAGGCGCCCCCGCTGTGATCACGGCCGCCAATCGCGGCGCCGATCAGACTCCGGTTTACTCTCCGGACGGCCGCACAATTCTCTACGCCTCGCAGGCGCACCCCGGATTCGAGTCCGATCGCCAGCGGCTCATGGCGTACGACCGCGCAAGCGGGACATCGCGCGAGCTTCTGCCGAGCTGGGACAGAAACGCCGACGCGTACGCCTTCTCCCCGAGCGGAAACGCGATTTACCTGACCACGGTTGATGCGAGCCGCACGAAGCTGTATCGCATCACTCGCACGTCATCGGGATGGACGACGTCCCCGCAGCTCCTCACATCGGGTGGCAACAATTTTTCGCCGTCCGTGTCGAGCGACGGGAAAACGATTGCGTGGCTACAGGACGCAACCGAGCGTCCGGCCGAAGTGTATGTCGCGACTGTCGGGCCGCCGGGACTCAGCGGTGTTCACCGTCTCACCCACGAGAACGACGCTCTTCTCGCCCAGCTCAAGCTGAATCCCGTCGAGGACTTCTGGTTCAAGGGCGCCGACGGCGACAGCGTGCAGGGGATGATCCTCAGGCCGCCGCAGTATCAGGCCGGCAAGAAGTTTCCGGTTCTGTTCCTCATTCACGGCGGGCCCCAGGGTGAGTGGCTGGATCAGTGGCATGGCCGCTGGAATTTCGAGCTGTTCGCTTCCCCCGGATTCGGAATCGTGGCGATCAATCCGCGCGGATCGTTCGGGTACGGCCAGAAGTTCACCGACCAGATCTCCAAGGACTGGGGCGGAAAAGCCTATACGGACCTGATGAACGGCCTCGACGCGGCGCTCGCGCGCAACAGTTGGCTGGATTCAACTCGCATGGGCGCCGCCGGCGGATCCTACGGTGGCTACATGACCAACTGGCTCGCCGGCCACTCGAACCGTTTCAAGGCGTTGTTCACGCATGCCGGCGTCTACAATCTCGAGAACATGTACGGGGCGACAGAGGAGATCTGGTTCGGCGACTGGGAATTCGGCGGTCCGTACTGGGACAGGAACGCGATGGACTCGGTGTACCGCCGCTGGTCTCCGCATCTCTTCGCCGGAAACTTTCACACGCCGCATCTGGTGGTGGTAGGCGAGCTCGACTATCGCGTGCCGTATACGGAAGGTCTGTCGCTGTTCACGGCGCTGCAGCGCCAGGGTGTGCCGAGCCGTCTGATCGACTTTCCGGATGAGGGACACTGGATCGGGAAGCCGCAGAATCAGAGATTGTGGTGGGGGGAAGCGCTCGGTTGGTTCAGAAAGTATCTGAGCCCGTAGCCGGCATCTCTGAAGACTCTGCAAATGCAACTGAACAGGCGGGAGGCGCGAGTAGCGTAGTTGCCAGTCTACCGGTACCCTGCAGCCTGCATCACGAAGAGCTCCTCGTACAATCCGTGCTTTGCGAGGAGTTCTTCGTGCGAGCCCTGCTCCTCGACCTTGCCGTGCCGGAGCACGATGATCCGGTCCGCCATGCGAACCGTGGAAAAGCGGTGCGAGATGAGGATTGCCATCCGTCCGGCAACCAGCTCGGAAAAACGCAGGAACACTTCGTACTCGGCGCGCGCGTCCAGCGCGGCGGTAGGCTCGTCGAGTATCAGCACCTGCGCGTCGCGAATGTAGGCGCGCGCCAGCGCGATCTTCTGCCATTCGCCTCCCGACAGATCGACGCCCTCCTCGAATCTTCTGCCCAGCATTTGCTGGTACCCTTTCGAGAAGCGAGGCAGGAGTGAGGCCGCGAGCGAGTTCTCCGCGGCAGCAGTGATCGCCGGCGGCGTTCCGTTGTTCTTGTCGAGGTCGGCGCGCACGGAGTCTATCTCGCCTACGCCGATGTTCTCGTCGAAGCGCATGTCGTAGCGCACGAAATCCTGGAATATGACCCCGATTGCGTGCCTGAGACTCGCGAGGTCGTACTCCTTGAGATCGACTCCCTCGAGCGTGATCCTGCCTTCCGTGGGATCGTAGAGGCGAGCCAGAAGCTTGGTGATGGTCGTCTTGCCGGCGCCGTTCTCGCCGACGAGAGCGACGCGTTCGCCCGGCCTGAGCTCGAGATCGACGTTCCGGATAGCCCACGGCTCGCTTCCCGGGTAGCGAAATCCAACGTTCTCGAAAACGAATCCGGATTGAATCTTCGCGGGCACCAGTCTCGCGTTCGGCGGCGATTCGATCGTGGGCCGCATTTCGAGGAACACGAACAGGTCTCTGAGGTACAGCGCCTGCTCCGCCACGTTGCTCGCCGAGAGCAGGATGTTCTGGATGACATCGCGTCCGCGCCCGAACGACGCGGCGAGGAAGGTCAGCGTTCCGATCGTGATGTCGCCTTTGACGGCGCGTATCAGTATGACGACGTATGCCGAGTAGTAGCCGATGGTGCCCAGTATCGAGAGCAGCGCGCTGACGATTCCACGCCGTAGGGAGAGACTTCGGTTCTCCTCGTAGAACCTCTGGGAGAGATCGCGGTAGCGGTCGGTCAGCCACGGCGCCAGGCCGAACATCTGGACCTCTTTCGCCGTCTTGTCACTGGCCCCGACATAGCGGAGATAGTCGAGCTGCCTGCGCTCCGGCGTCCAGCGAAACAGGAGCGAGTAGCCGAGCGATGCGAAGTGGGTTTCGCCGAGGAAGCTCGGAATCACGGCGACCGCGAGCAGCAGCAGCAGCCACGGATTGTACGCGATGAGCGCTCCCGCCAGCGTGAGCAGCGTGAGCGCATCCTGCGACATCGAGAGCAGGAGACTGAGAAGCGCGATGCGCCCAACCGTCTGCCGCCGCGCGCGCTCGAGATGGTCGTAGAATTCCGGATCCTCGAATTGCGCCAGATCGAGCTTCGCCGCGTGCTCCATGAGCTGCACGCTCATCGCGTTCGAGAAGAGATCGCCAAGCAGGCTCTCGATCAGTGACGACGCCCGCGCGAGGATCTCTCCCGTGAGAACGATCGCGAGCTCCAGCACCAGATAACGCCACACCTGCGAGAGTGATCCGTGCGCCGCTTTTGCCGCGATCACCGCGTCGAGGATCAGCTTGCCGACCCAGAAGGTCATGACTGGCACGACCGACCGCGCGACGCGCAGGACAATCATCGCGGTCGTGTAGCCGCGGTGGGTGTGCCAGATCAGCCGGAATAGCGCGGGGACGTAGCGCAGTGCCTCGAGCCGCTCCTTCCAGCTTACGGGCTCTTCCTTTACGCGCGGCCGGCGCATCCCCGACCCCAAGAAAATCGGATGACTCATCGGCGCGCCGTTTTGCCTCTAACTTTTCGGACGCCCACTGGAGGATGGCGAAGGCTTACCGGATTCGACCTCGAACCCCTGCGCGACCCACGCGTCGAAGCCGCCCTCGAGATTGGAAACGTTGGACAGTCCTTGCGACTGAAGAAAGCTCGTCGCAATCGACGATCTGCCCCCTCCTCTGCAGTGGAGCACGATGGGGGCGGACGCGTCAAGCTCGCCAATCCGATCTGGCAGTTGCGCGAGTGGAATGTGAATCGCGCCCGGCAAGTGACCTTTGCTCCACTCTTCCGGGCTCCGCACGTCGACGACCTGAAGGCCATTCTTGCCGGCGAGCGTGTTGAGGCCCGACGTATCCAGCTGCGAGACCTCCTCCAGCGCTCCGCGACGTGATTTCCACTCCTGCAGAACGTCAGCCTGGAAAACGCCGCACACACGCGTCAGACCGACCTTGCACAGGTCGCCGAGTATGAGCTTCACCGCGTCATCACTCTCCGCCTCGGTGACGATGTAGAAGTCCCGGTCCTCCAGAACGAGAGCCCCGCTCCAGTTGAGGAACGACTTGCCGAGGGGAATGTTCAGCGTCCCCGGCACGTGTCCGGCCGCGAACTTCGCTGCCGGCCGCGTGTCGATCACGGTCGCGCCGTTCTCGAGCGTGCTCTCGAGCTCCCCCAATCCCGCGTACACAGGCTCCGGGCATATCGCTCGCTCGGCACCGAGACGGTTCACGCGTTTCATCACCGCGAAATAGCGGGGCGGCACAGGCTGATCCTCGAGGACTTTCGCGACGAATTCTGTCTCGCTCATGTCGCCAAACGCCCAGTTGAAAAGCTTCTCGTACCCGAGCGTCGATTGCGGCATCGAGCCGAGCGACTTGCCGCACGCGGATCCTGCCCCGTGACCTGGCCAGATCTGCAAATGGTCTGGCTCGGCCCTCAGCTTACCGAGAGACCGGAACAATTCCCGCGCCGAGCCTTCCATCGTTCCCTTCGCGCCAACGGCAAGCTCGAGGAGGTCGGGCCGTCCGACGTCTCCCACAAAGACGAAATCGCCCATCAGGGCACCAACGGGATCCTCACCGCGCTCCAGATCGGATACGAAAAAAGTCAGGTGCTCCGGCGTGTGGCCGGGCGTGTGGGACACCCGCAAACGAATCTGGCCGACGTCGATGTGAGAACCGTCCCGCAACACTTTGGCGCGCTTGAGAGCGGCGTCGGTGTAACCCCACTCCCTGCTTCCTTCTCCCGAGAGATGCAGGACGGCGCCGGCAGCCTCGGCCAGCGCATGCGCTCCGGAAACGAAGTCGGCGTGAATGTGCGTCTCGGTCACGTGCGTGATTCGCACGCGGTCGGCGCCCGCCGCGCGAGTGTACTGCGCCACGTCAGAGTTGGGGTCGACGACGATCGCTTCGCGCGTCTTCTCGCACGCGATCATGTAGCTCGCCTGCGCCAGGTTCTCGTCGTAAAATCGTCTGAATAGCATGGACCGTTCGAAGCCGGCGGTGGAGCGTTGCTGGAAGGACGGACAGTAGTTAGCGTCCTATTGACGAACCCGATGACTCACTGCGCAATATACCACCAGCGTGAATATTGAACGGAGCCGAGACACGACGGAGCTGACTCGCGAAGAGCTCGTTCGCTATAGCCGCCACATTCTCCTGCCGCAGGTGGGGGAGGACGGGCAGCGCGCGCTCAAGGCATCGCGAGTGCTTCTGGTCGGAGCGGGAGGATTGGGCTCGCCCGTGGCTCTCTATCTCGCGGCCGCCGGTGTCGGCGCCGTTGGGCTTGTCGATTTCGATGCCGTCGATCTCTCGAACCTCCAGCGGCAGATCCTCCATGGGTCGGCGGCCGTAGGAAGCTCGAAGATCGACTCGGCGCGCGACCGGCTACGCGACATCAATCCGAACGTCGTGGTAGAAGCGTACGAGACGCGCTTCGCATCGAGCAACGCACTTGAAATCGCGCGCGGTTACGATCTGATCGTCGACGGGACGGACAATTTCGCCACACGCTATCTCGTCAATGACACATCGGTTCTCCTGGGGATTCCGAACGTGTACGGCAGCGTGTACCGGTTCGAGGGCCAGGCGTCCGTGTTCGGCGCGCCGAATGGCCCATGTTATCGCTGTCTCTTTCGGGAGCCACCTCCGCCCCACTTGGTTCCGAGCTGTGCGGAGGTTGGGGTGCTGGGAGTGGTGCCCGGGCTCGTCGGGACAATCCAGGCCACCGAAGCCATCAAGATGCTGCTTGGGCTGGGCGATAGTCTGGTCGGCAGGCTGCTCACGATAGACGTTATGACGATGGCGTTCCGCACGATCGAGATTCGCCGCGATCCGGAATGTCCGGCGTGCGGAACACGAGAGATCACGGAGCTGATCGACTACGACGAGTTCTGCGGCGCAGCGCCGACGGGGGAACCAGCGGGAAGCGCCGTCAGGGAAATCCAGCCGTCGCAGCTGGCACAGCGTCTCGAGGGTGGAGAGGAGCTGGAGATCATCGACGTCCGCGAGCCGTACGAGTGGCAGCTCGGCCATATCCCGGGCGCGCGTCTCGTCCCTCTCGACCGGATTGCGGCCGAGATTCCGCGGTTGGACAAGCGCAGGGAGACGATTCTCTACTGCAAGGTTGGGGTCCGGAGCATGTACGCGGCGCAGCAGCTTGCCAACGCCGGTGTCTCCGAAGTCCGAAATCTGGCCGGTGGGATTCTGCGTTGGATCGACGAGGTCGATCCGACGATGACGAGGTATTAGTTGATCCCAACGGATCCGATCGAGCGATTTCGCAGCGTCTACGCGCTCGCCGAAAAGATCGACCGATCGATTATCTCCGATCCGAGCGCGATGTCCCTGGGGACGATCGAGGATCGCGATCAGCCGTCGGCGAGAATCGTACTGCTCAAGGCGTTCGACGAGCGCGGATTTGTCTTCTACACGAGCTACGAGGGGAGAAAGGGGCGGCAGATTCTCGCGCACCCCAAGGCGGCGCTCTGCTTTTACTGGGCGCCGCTCGACATCCAGGTCAGAATCGAAGGCACGGTTACGAAAGTTGCGGATGAAGAGGCCGATGCCTACTTCGCTACGCGTGAACGGCGCAGCCAAATTGGAGCCTGGGCCTCGCGCCAGAGCGAGCCGTTGGAGACACCGACCGCACTCGACGACCGCGTTGCCAAATACGAGAAGGAGTTCAAAGGGAAAGATGTGCCGCGGCCGGGGTACTGGTCGGGATTCCGCGTCCGGCCGGAGAGGATCGAGTTCTGGAAGGGCAAGCCCAATCGTCTCCATGAGAGACATCTCTACACCAGAAATGGCGACGGCTGGCGGATCGAGACTCTTTATCCGTGACAATCAGCCGGTACCACTGGAGCGCGATATACCCTAAAATGTTGAGATGACGAGCACCCGCGTTTCTCCACCTTCGAAGGCCGCGCAACCTTCGCCGTCGCCGTCGCCGTCGCCGGCCGAGCCGTGGTCGATCGCTTCGGCGCGCGCTCTCTACAACATCGAAGGCTGGGGCATCGGTTTCTTCGACATCAACGAAGCCGGCCACGTCGTGGTCCGGCCCGACCGGGCGAAGAAAGACCGCGAGCTCGATCTGTTCGAGCTCGCGAACGATCTCGAGGAGCAGGGCGTCGGCTTGCCGCTGCTACTCCGTTTCTCCGACATCCTGCGGTCGAGAATCGAGTCGCTGAACGAGAAATTCGCGCGCGCGCGCGAGGAGTACGGCTTCTCCGGTGGCTACACGACGGTGTATCCGATCAAGGTGAACCAGCAGCGCCACGTGGTCGAGGAGATCGTCGAGTTTGGAAAGAGCGCGGGCGTGGGATTGGAGTGCGGCAGCAAGCCGGAGCTACAGGCCGTGCTGGGCCTGGCGGAGCACACGGATCACCTGATCGTGTGCAACGGCTACAAGGACGAGGAGTTCATGCGGCTCGCCCTCATGGGGCAGAAGCTCGGACACCAGGTTTTCATCGTGCTCGAGCAGCTGAGCGAGGTGGATGTGCTGCTCAAGGTAGCCGACGAGCTCGGAGTGAACCCGACCGCCGGTGTGCGCATCAAGCTCTACTCCGAAGGCTCGGGCAGGTGGGCACGGAGCGGCGGCGAGAAGTCGAAGTTCGGTCTCAGCACCGCGCAGCTCGTTCGGCTCGTAGACAAGCTGAAAACCATCGGCCGTCTCGACATCCTCAAGCTCATTCATTTCCACCTTGGCTCGCAGATCACCGACATCCGGTACATCAAGTCGGGCTTGCAGGAGGTCACTCGCTACTACGCGGAGCTGCGCGGCATGGGTGTCGACATCACGCACGTGGATGTCGGCGGGGGACTGGGGGTCGATTACGATGGCTCGAGCTCGACATCGCAGGCGAGCGTGAACTACACGCTGCAGGAATACGCGGACGATGTCGTCTACACGATCGCCGAAGCGTGCCGGCAGCACGAGCTGCCGATGCCGCACATCATCAGCGAGTCAGGGCGCGCGCTGACGGCGCACCACGCGCTCCTCTTGCTCAGTGTGATCGACGTCGAGTCGCAGGCGGACAACACGGTGCCGGAGCTCACGAAGGATCACCACGGTCTCCTTCACGAGATGGCCGCGGATTACAACTCTGTTTCGAAGCGTGTGTCGAAGAAGCGCGTGCGGGAAGTCTTCCACGATGCGACGTTCGACAAGGAGCGCGCTCAGGAGCTGTTCAACAGCGGTGTCCTGACGCTGCGCGATCGCGCCATGTCCGAACAGATATACCTGTCTACGATCGGGGCGGTTGCCAGGATCGCACAGCGGGACCGCGACGAGTATTCGGACATCATCGATGATGTCGAAGCAACGATGGTCGATCGCTACTTCTGCAACTTCTCACTCTTTCAGTCGCTGCCCGACAGCTGGGCGATCGACCAGATCTTTCCCATCATGCCGATCCACCGCCTGAACGATGAGCCGACGCGCCGCGGGACCATTCAGGATGTGACGTGCGATTCCGACGGGAAAATCGAAACCTTCATCGGCGATCGTACTCCCCACAAGAGCCTGGAGCTGCACCCGTTCAATGATGGTGATCAGTACATCATCGGGATTTTTCTGACGGGCGCATACCAGGAGATTCTGGGCGACCTCCACAATCTGTTCGGCGATACGAACGCGGTGCACATCAGGCTATCGGAGACCAAGGGCTACGAGGTCACGGACCTCGTGCACGGCGACACGGTGACCGAGGTGCTCGACTACGTCCAGTTCCGCGCGTCCGATCTGCTGGCGACGTTCAGGCGCAAGGTGGCGAACGCGACGGGCCTGGCGCGGCAGGAAGCGAACATGTTCATCGCGGATTACATCGCCGGCTTGGAAGGGTACACTTACCTCGAAGGGGAAGCCGCTCGCTAAAGGCCGCGGCTCGCGATCCCTAATTGGATGCGTATCGCTTTTCGACTTCCTTCCAATTGACGACATTCCACCAGGCGCTGATGTAGTCCGGTCTCCGGTTCTGGTACTTGAGGTAGTAGGCGTGCTCCCAGACATCGAGACCCATGATCGCCTTTTGGCCCTCCATGAGCGGATTGTCCTGGTTCGGCGTGCTCGTGATCGAGAGCTTTCCGCCGGTGTTGATCAGCCACGCCCAGCCCGATCCGAATCGTCCCACGCCCGCGGCGCTGAATTGCTCGCGGAATTTCGCGAAATCCCCGAATGCACTCTTGATGGCGGGCCCGAGATTTCCGCCCGGCTCACCGCCAGCCTTGGGGGCCATGATCTGCCAGAACATCGAGTGATTCCAGTGTCCACCGCCGTTGTTCCGGATCGCGGTGCGAACAGCTTCAGGAAGCTTGCTCCCACCGCGCATCAGATCGTCGAGGGACTTGCTCGCCAGGTCCGGCACTTTCTCGATGGCGGCATTGAGATTGTTCACGTAAGCCTGATGATGCTTCCCGTGATGGATCTCCATTGTTTTCGCATCGATGTGCGGCTCGAGGGCGGCGAAATCGTAGGGGAGCGGGGGGAGTGTAAATGCCATTGTCTTTCTCCTGTTTGAGCTTCGCTCAACGGACGCTGAGCGAATTGCAGCCTTCTTGCATGTTACATCTCAGAGCGCGCCGGTTTCGACGCGGACGAGGTGTCGTATCGCTTGGCGCGCCTCCCCCGGTACCAGCTGATGAGACCCGGGAGGAGCGAGATGAAGACGACGATCGCGACCACGATCTCGATGTGCCGGTCGATTCCCGGAATATAGCTGCCCAGGAAATAGCCAATCGCGACCATGCTCCAGATCCACAAAACAGCACCCATGATGTTGAACGTTATGAAAGTTCTGAATTTCATTCCTCCGACGCCCGCGACCACGGGCGCGAATGTCCGGATGATCGGCATGAATTGGGCTAGCACGATTGTCTTGCGCCCGTATTTCTCGTAGAACTCGTGCGCGCGGATAGCATGCTTCTTGTTGAAGAAGAGGCTATTCTCTCTATTGAAGATCCGGGGACCCGTGGCGCGACCGATGAAATACCCAACTGAGTTGCCGCAGATTGCAGCCACTGTCAGTACAGGGGCCAGCGCGTATACGTTGAGGTATCCCCTCGCGGCCAGGAGTCCGGCCGTAACCAGAAGGGAGTCGCCGGGTAGAAACACTCCTATGAGGAGCCCAGTCTCGGAAAAAACTATTGCCGCGAGGCCGAAGAGTCCGGCCCACTGCACGAGCTCCGGGAGATTGGAGAGCCGGTGGAACAGGTCTGTGATTGCCTGCATCAAGCCGCTTTAGAGAGGTAGAATGGAAGAGAGACGTTCAAGTTCAACGCCACCGCGGCGCAAATCAACTACCGGAGACCGGCTGGTCGCGTTCCCGGAAAGACGCCCGCGAGGGTTTCGGCGCCCGCCCGGCGGAGCTGAGCGAGCGTTCAATGTCGTCTCGATCGTGGTGCTGGTCCTCTTCGCCATGGGTTGGTCATGGTCGATCGCGCGCGCCCGCGCGGCCGGTGACAGCGGTCCGGTGACACCCGCCAGCGCCAACATTGCGACCGCGCTCACCGACCGATCTGCTCCATCAGTCGCCTATCTCACCGATGCCGCGCTCGCGGCGCTCGCTACTCCGGCGCGCGGCGAGAGCGGAAAGCTTCGTGTCCGAATCCAGCAGGGCGGAACGCCGATTACGGCGATTCTGGCCGACACCCTCCCCCCGGGATCCGTCGCGACCTTTTCCTCCGGCTCGGCCGCGGAGTCCACGTCCACGTTCGTCGCGCCAAAGCGTCCCGGCATCTGGAACATGGCGCTCAAGATCGGAAACGCCATCAAGCCGCTCGCTGACTTCAGCGTCATCACGCTGCGCCCGGCAACGGAAAAGAAAGCAGGCCGTCTGGGGCTGTACTACATCGGTAACTGGCCCGCGGCGCGAAAGGGCAGGCCGGGCGTGAGCTATGATCCGCCCAACGGATTCATCGAAGTGACAGCGCAGAATCAGAACACCCAGCTCTCAGAACACTTCAAAATCAGGGACTTTCTTCCGCACGATCAGCAGAATGTGTGGCCGAAATACGTAGTCATCGACATCAAGATGATTGACAAGGACGAGCTCGTGCTGGAGGACCTGAAGGAGCACGGAATCAATCCGAATGGTGTCCGCGTGCTGAGCGGATTCAGAACGCCGCAATACAACGTTGGGGGAGGCGACCCGAGGGGCCGAGCGGCCCTGAGCCGCCACATGTACGGCGACGCCAACGACATCTTCATCGATAACGACGGCGATGGGCAGATGGACGACCTCAATCACGACGGGCGCGTGAATATTGCAGATGCCAAGGTGATCCAGGATGCCGTCAACCGCGTCGAGCGGGCACACCCTTCGCTGATAGGGGGGTGCGGCATATATTCTGGCACGTCAGCGCACGGGCCGTTCACCCATATAGACACGCGAGGCTACCCCGCTCGCTGGATTGGAACAGGAGACAGTTAATGGACAAATCATCTACCAGCAGCCCCACGGACCCGACGGAAGATCTCAGGCACTTACCAGCCAACGCGAAGCGTGACCCGGCGATGCCGGTGCGCCTGGCCGATCTCGAGCCGTACGTGGGACTGGGCTATCTGTCGAAGCTGTTCAAGCTCATGGCGGTCATTCTGCTGCTGCTGCTGGTCTCGGAGATCATTACCGGACTGGTTGTGCAGGGCACCGGCTCGATCCCGACCTTGCTGGGCGAGATGAGCCGCCTGGTGGTGATGGCTGGATTGCTGTGGGGCAGTGGCGACCTCGCGCTGCTTCTCATCGACATGGGTCACGACATCAGAGCGACGCGAATCCTCCTCGGTAGACAGGCGCTGCACCTGACGGGATCAACCGGAATCACGCCCCCATCGGGCACGCCGCGCGTTGAGGGGGGAAGCTTCGTGGAGCGTGGACCCCGCTAGGCTGTACACGATCGGGCATTCGACCCGATCGCTCGAGCAGTTTCTCGGACTGCTGGCACGGGAAGGCGCGACACATCTAGTCGATGTTCGCGCCTTCCCCACATCGGCGAGGTACCCGCACTTCTCCCGACCGGACCTCGAGAGGGCGGTCATCGACGCCGGCGCTAGATACACCCATCTGCCGTCACTAGGTGGCCGCCGACGCGGACGGCGCGACTCGCACAATACTCTGTGGCGAAACTCGAGCTTCCGGGCGTACGCCGACTACATGGAGACGCGCGAGTTCGAGGAGGCGCTCGATGACCTTCTGGCTCTCGCCAGGCTCGAGCCCACAGTGATAATGTGCGCGGAGGCGGTGCCCTGGCGCTGTCACCGCTCGCTCATTTCCGATGCCGTCGTCGCGCGCGGCGTGCCAGTCCTTCACATTCTCGACTCCGGGGCCGAGGGCCACCGGCTGACTTCATTCGGCCGAATCGACGCCGGCCGCGTCCGCTACGATGTCGCACCACAGAGCGAGCTGTTTTGAACAGGGCCACTTTGGAAACTCAGGCATGCTGGTTGCCATGTTGCCTACGGTGCCTTGGCATAACGCGTGGACGGAGCTCCGATGCGCGCCAAGCCTGGGACATTTCCTGTCGCGCTGCCAGTAACTCACTTCTTTCGAGGATGCCATCATGCTTTGGACCATCGCGGTAATTCTCTTCATCCTTTGGATTCTTGGGTTCTTCATAGTGCACGTCGGGGGCGGGCTGATCCATCTTCTGCTCGTGATTGCGGTGATCGTGATCATCTACCGTCTCGTCACCGGCCGACCGGTCGTCTAGAGTCGAATTCTCACCCGGCCGCGGCGACTCGTTGCCTCGGCGCAATGCTGCCCGCCACATTTCGTGGTAACGCGGAAGGGGAGGGCAGCATTTCACATCAGGCGACGTGACTCGGACCGCTGACCGCGGCGATCCGCCCCCGGCCCTCGACTCGGTTCTCTCCGCGGTACGAGTCGTTCTATACGAGCCCCAGGATCCCGTCAACATCGCGGCGACGATTCGCGCGATGAAGAACATGGGGTGTTCGGACCTCTATCTCGTTCGCTCGGTGGAATACGATCCCTGGAGACTCGAGGGAATCGCCCACGACACGGGCGACATCATCAAGCGCATCAGAAACTGCGATACCATCGAGGAGGCGCTCGATGGAGTGGTGAGGGTCGCTGGTTTCACGGCGAGACGCCGCGCGGCCAAACGCGACCTGACCAATCCAAGGGCGGCCAGCGTGGAGCTGCTCGAGTTCGCGCGGAACGGTCCGGTTGCGATCCTGTTCGGAAGAGAGGACAAGGGACTTCCCAACGAGATCCTCGATCGCGCTCATCTTGTGGTCACGATCCCAACGACGGAACATGCTTCACTCAATCTCGCGCAGGCCGTCCTGATCGCCCTCTACGAGCTGCATCTCTCGGCGGCCGACTCCACCCGGACTCTCGCTCCGCCGCGCAAGGACGCCCCGCCGGCAACCGCGGAGGAATACGAGCGGCTCTTCGCGGACGCCGAGCGCGGTCTCTACGCGATCGATTTCTTCAAGACGCGTTTTCACGAGCACATCATGCGGACGGTGCGTACTCTCTTCTATCGCGCGGCTCCCGACTCGCGCGAGCTCGCGCTCCTGCGCGCGATTTTTATCGAAGTCATTCGAACCATCGACCGCATTACAAAGGGGAAGGCAGGAGGTTTGCCGCAGTGAGAGCGCACCTTGCGCCACACTACGTGTCCGAACATTTTTCCGCCTGCCGGTGGCTTGGGAAAATCTTCTGGCTTGGGAAAATCTTCACCAGGCCGACCAATTAACTCGCCTTCACACGAATACTCGCGGATGAACTTGCGAAGCAGATGGCTAGTAGTGCCGGGGTTTGCATGCATCGCGGCACTCGCCACCATGCTCTCCGCATATAGCGGCGCCTCTTCATCGGAAGGGAACAGCCCCGTCCAGCCGGTCGCGTACCGCCACACGATGCACGTGGACACGCTGAAGATGAACTGCCTCTACTGCCATTTCTCCGCCAACAAGTCGTTCGATCCGGGACTCCCCGCGGTCGGCACCTGCATGGGCTGCCACACCGTCGTGTCCGGATCGTCGCCAGCCAACAAGGCGGAAATTCAGAAGCTCGCCGGATTCTGGAACAAGAAGCAGCCCGTGCCGTGGATCCGCATCCACAAGCTGCCCGAGTATGTACACTTTCCGCACATGCGTCACGTGAACGCCGGCGTGACATGCCAGACCTGTCACGGACAGATCCAGAACATGAAACAGGTCTATCAGGCGTCGTCGCTCAACATGGGCTGGTGCATCAACTGTCACATCGGGCAGTCGAATCCGCCCTTCCGCGCCAGATACGATTGCAGCACATGCCACTACTGAGTGTGATGACTCCCTCGCCAAGCGATGTCGCCGTGGCTCGCCCTGGATCACCGCAGGTGGCCGCGCATGAGTAACGAGCACGAGCCGACGCCGGTAAAGCGGCGCGACTTCCTCAAGGTTCTCGGCGTTGGCGCCGCGGCAACGACCATGTTGGGTTGCGCGCAGGAGCAGGTCGAGAAGCTCATACCATATCTCGTCTCTCCCGATCAGACCGTCCCGGGCGTGTCGACGTACTACGCTACCACTTGCCGGGAGTGCGCCGCCGCGTGCGGAGTCATCGCGGAGACGCGCGACGGCCGCACCATCAAGCTGGAAGGGAATCCCGATCACCCGGTGAACCGTGGTGCGCTCTGCGCGAGGGGACAGGCTGCTCTTCAGGGACTCTACAACCCGGATCGGTATCGCGGCCCGATGGTTCGCCGCAACGGCGCGCTTCAGAAGATCACCTGGGATGATGCGCTCGAGCTCTTCTCGCAGAAGCTCGGCGAGACCAGAAGCAAGGGCGGAGCAGCGAGCGCGGTTTTCATCAATCAGCACGAGACCGGAAGCTTCCCCGGTTTCCTCGATGCATGGCTCGCCGGATTCGGAATGCCGACGCATCTCAGCTATGACGCCGGCGCCGATCACGCTGCCATAGCGGCTCACAGACAGAGCTACGGCGTAGCGTGGCCTCGCTTCGATTTCGCGGCGGCGCGCCTCGTGGTTTCGATCGGTGCCGATTTCCTCGATGGCTGGGGCGCGATGGTGCCGCAGCAGCTTGCCTTCGCCGAGGCGCGAGCAGATCACGAAAACGCACCGCGACTGGTCTACGTCGGACCGCGGCGCTCGCTCACCGGCCTCAACGCCGATCAGTGGATCGACTGCAAGCCAGGGAGCGAGATGGCTATCGTGCGATTGCTCGGCGGCCAGATGTCGGCGCAGCAGGCCTCGCAGGCGACCGGAGTCAGTGCGTCCGTTCTCGAGGCGTTCGCGCGCGAGTTCGCCGCGACCAGGCCCAGCATGGTGCTGGCGGGAAGTGGAGCGGTGGATGGACTCGAGGTCGCGCTGGCGGCCAACGCGCTCAATCAATCGCACGGCAACGTCGGCGTCACGATCAAGCCGGCCGAGGGCTACCTCGGCTTCGAGCGTACGGTTTCGCCGGCGGAGATTCGCGCCGTCGCGGAAAAAATGAATGCCGGCGGTGTGTCCCTGCTGATGGTTCGCGGCGCCAACCCCGCGTTTACGCTGCCCAAGTCGGTGGGATTCGCCGAGGCGATGGCGAAGGTACCGTTCAAGGTCAGCTTTTCGAGTTATCCGGACGAGACCTCCGAACACGCCGACCTGATTCTGCCCGACAATCACTCACTCGAACAGTGGGGCAACGCCGAGCCGGTACGCGGGACGCTTTCGCTGCAGCAGCCGACGATGGATCCAGTGTTCGCTACGCGAGCAACCTCGGATGTGTTGATCGCGGTCGCGAAGAAGGATCCGGGGAACGCCGCGCGCTATCCGGTTGCCGACTACCGGAGCTGGTTGATAAGCCGTTTCCCTGGAGGCGCGGCAGGACTCACCGCGGCACTGCCACGCGGAATTGCATCGGGTTCTCTGGGTGAGCCAACCGCAGCGCGCCCGGTGCCGGCAATTCGTGCTGCGGCGCCAATCGAGCAATCAAGCGGCAACATGTACCTCGTCGTGTATCCGCATCCGCTCATCGGGGAAGGTCGCGGAGCCAACAAGCCGTGGCTTCAGGAGATTCCTGATCCCGTAACGAAGATCTGCTGGCAGACAGTCGCGGAGATGCATCCGGGCACCGCCGAGAAGATGGGATTCGCAAACGGCGATCTGGTCACGGTGCAGACGTCCGCCGGAAGCCTGACGGTGCCCGTGCTGCGCTATCCCGGGACACAGCGCGACACAGTCGCAATCGCGACAGGGCGCGGTCACCCGCATTCGGGCCGGTACGCAAAAGCCGGCTTGAATCCGCTGGAGATTCTTCCCGCAATCGAGGACCGGGCCGGCGGCGTCGCGTACGTCTCAACCAAAGTGAACGTCACAAAGGCGAGCGGCTACGCACTCATGGTGACGACGGAAGGCTCGCCGAGACAGCATGGTCGCGGAATCGGGCAGGCGATCGCGATCGCCGATCTGCGCGCGGGGCGCCACCCGGAAAAGCACGGCGAGGATATGCCCGGCGATGCGGACCACGAGTTCCTGCCCGGCATGCGCTCACCCGTGGCGAACGATGCGGAGGGCGAGCAGGGTAGCCAGGAATCCAACAAGAAGGGCATGTACGATCCGAATCACTGGAGCGGCATGGGCAAGCGCCGCTGGGCGATGACGGTCGATCTCGCGCGCTGCACCGGTTGCTCGGCGTGCGTGAGTGCGTGCTACGCGGAAAACAACATCCCGACGGTGGGCGCGGATTCGCAGGCCGCACAAATTCTCCCCGACCGCACCGGTTTCGGCGCGAACATCACACGCAGGCGCGAGATGGCGTGGATTCGAATCGAGCGCTACTACGAAGGTGGGGAAGACGGCGGCGCCGACTTCGACACTCGCTTCGTGCCGATGATGTGCCAGCAGTGCGGCAACGCGCCGTGCGAGCCGGTGTGCCCCGTCTACGCAACGTACCATTCGCCCGACGGATTGAACGTGATGGTTTACAACCGCTGCGTCGGCACGCGCTACTGCTCCAACAATTGCCCATACAAGGTTCGCTACTACAACTGGTTCGGCTACGGCGAGCAGGAGAGATCACACTACGCGTTCCCGGAACCGCTCAACTGGCAGCTCAATCCGGACGTCACCGTGCGCGGCAAGGGCGTGATGGAGAAGTGCACGTTCTGCGTGCAGCGCATTCGTGAGGCGGAGAATCGCTCGGCGGCGGACAAGCGTCCACTCGAGCCCGATTCGTTCACCACGGCGTGTGCCGCATCCTGTCCATCCCGCGCGATCACATTCGGCGACGCCGCCGATGAGAGCTGGACAGTGACGCAGATGGCGAAGGATGAAAGGGCGTATCACGTCTTCGAGGAGCTCAACACGTTTACGGCGGTTGTGTATTTGAAAAAAGTGAATCATCCCGCTGCCGGCGCCGTGGCGGCGAGCGAATAATGGCCACGGTAACCAGGCCGGTCCCCTCCAGCGAAGACCCGCGTCGCCGTCCCAACATCGCATCCGCGGATATCCAGCTCCCCGCCGTCCGCGACTACGAGCAGGTCGATCGCGAAATCATCGGCACGCTGCATCCGACGGTCGCCTGGTTCATCGGGCTGGGGTTCGCAGTGTTCGTCCTCGCGGTCGGGATCTTTGCGTGGATGTACCAGATCTACGCGGGTACGGGCGTGGATGGCTACACCGGGTCGGTGATGTGGGGCGTTTTCATCATCACCTTCGTGTTCTGGGTGGGTATCGGACACGCCGGCACTCTCATCTCCGCGATTCTCTATCTCTTCCGCGCCGGATTCCGGACGACCATCTACCGGTGCGCCGAGGCGATGACGGTGTTCGCCGTGATGACGGCCGGAATCTTTCCGATTCTCCACATGGGACGCCCGTGGAAGTTCTACTGGCTGGTTCCGTATCCGAACTGGCGCTACATCTGGCCGCAGTTCAAGAGCCCGCTGGTGTGGGACGTGTTCGCCATTCTGACGTACCTCACCATATCGAGCACATTCCTCTACGTCGGACTCATTCCCGACATCGCCGTGCTTCGGGATCGGGAGAACATCAGTCCGATCCGGAAGCGCATCTTTTCGGTGCTCTCGCTCGGCTGGAGGAACTCCGACCGAGAGTGGCGGCACTTCGCGCGAGCGTATCTGTTCCTTGCAGCTTTGTCGACGCCGCTGGTGCTCTCGGTTCACTCGGTGGTGTCGTTCGACTTCGCCATGGCGCTCGTGCCGGGCTGGCACACAACGATCTTCCCGCCGTACTTCGTCGCCGGCGCAATCTATTCCGGAGTCGGGATGGTCTTAATGATCATCATCCCGATAAGGAAATGGTTCAAGCTACAGCACTATGTGACGATCAACCATCTGGATGCCGCGGCGAAGCTGGCACTGTTCACTTCCCTAATCGTGGCGTGCGCGTACACGACGGAATGGTTCGTGGCGTGGTTCAGCGGCAACGAAGTCGAGCAGACTTTTTTCTGGAACCGCATCTTCGGCCAATGGATGTGGGCGTCCGCGATTCTTTACACCTGCAACATTGTTCTTCCGATCACGCTTTTCTCGCAGCGCCTGCGCCGTAACACGACCTGGCTGTTCATCCTTTCGATCACGATCAACATTGGGATGTGGTTCGAACGGTTTGTCATCATCGTGCCGTCGATGTCGCACGAGTTCGAGCCATGGCGGTGGACCAGCTACCGCCCGACGTGGGTTGACTACGCGATTCTGTGCGGCAGCTTCGGTTGGTTTTTCATGTGGTTCCTGCTCTTCATCAAGCAGTTGCCGGTGATCGCCATCTCCGAGGTGAAGGAGATTGTGATGCCGCGGCTTCGCGCGACGCACTCGCATGGCGTGACGGTCACCGGTGAGCACATAGATTACGAGCGCGAGACGCCGGGGGAGCACGAGTAATGCGCGGCGTCATCGCCCATTTCAGGGAGCTCGATTCGCTGGTGGAAGCGATCGAAGAGCTCAAGGAAAAACGCAGCGGCGACATCACCGTGTACACGCCGACACCGCGGCACGAGATCGAGCAAGCCATACATCCGCCGCCGAGCCCCGTCCGGAAGTTCACGCTGATCGGCGGCCTCCTCGGCGTGACCTTCGGTTATTGGATCGCCATCTGGGCTTCGGATTACTGGCCGCTCGTGGTGGGTGGCAAGCCAATAGCTTCGTGGGTGCCCTACACGATATTCGGGTTCGAAGTAATGGTTCTCGTGGGTGGGCTGTCCACTGTCGCCGGCCTGTTCATCACTTCGCGCATCCCCAAGCTGACGATGACGGTCGGCTATGATCCGCGGTTCAGCAGCGGCGATTACGGGCTCTGGCTCGAGTGCGCCCCGGACCGGGCGAGCGAAGCGGCGGCACTGCTTCGTGCGCGAGGCGCGACGGAGGTGCGGAGTGAACGTTAGGCTGCGCCCGCTTGTCGTTCTCCTGCCGGTCCTGCTCACGGCCTGCGAGTGGTTCACCGACTTCAAGCGTCAGCCGTCGATTTCGACGTGGGAAGTCGTCACGGACAGTACCGTGCCCTCGCGCGGCAGTCCGCAGATGTCGGTTCCGACCACCGGAACGTTCATGGCGGGCTACCAGGTATCGTACGGCGCATTTCCGGCGACGATCGATTCGATGGCGGGGATCGCGAATCCCACCCCGGTGAGCGATTCGTCGCTGGCCAACGGCAGAAAATACTTTGAGATAAACTGCGCCGTGTGTCACGGGGAGCGGGCGATGGGCGATGGTCCCGCAACAAAATACGGAATGCCCGGAATCAATCTCACGATGGACATGACCAAAGCGCGCACCGACGGATACATCTTCGGAATGATTCGGAACGGCCGCGGTCTCATGCCGTCGTACAACCGGATCGAAGAGATGGACCGCTGGGACGTCATCAACTATCTGAGAGCGCTGCAAGGCGTGAACGGAAAGACCGTCCCGGTCGGTCCGCTCGCAGCGCCCGGAGTCACGGGGGACAAGGTGCCGGGTCCGACGCGCATGGGACCGACCAAGCCAGCGCCCTTCTTCAAGCCTCGCAGCGACTCGACCAGGACCAAAATCGATAGCACCGGCGGGAGCATTATCCGATGAGCGCCCACGACGTTCACGTTCCGACCAGGGCAGAGGTTCTCGCCGGGATCGATCGGCCAACGGCGCCGATTCTGAAAACGATTTCCCTCGTGCTGGCAGCCATCGGGCTACTGGTCTTCGTCATCGGCTTGTTCGTCAATCCTGATCGGGTGTGGCAGGCGCTGCTCGTCAACTGGCTCTATTTCACTTCGATCTCGTCGGCGGGAGTGATGTTCGTCGCGGTTCAGCGAATCACGACCGCGCGGTGGTCCAGGCCGATCATCCGGTTCCTCGAAGGCTATGTCGCATTCCTGCCCATCGCCTTTGTCCTGCTTCTGCTGATCCTCTTCGTTGGCCGCCATCACATCTTCTGGTGGTCCAACCGCATCCCGGATATTGCAGAGAAGCGAGTGTATCTAAACCCGCCGTTTTTTTTCAGTCGGGTGATTCTCATATACCTAGTAATCACTCTGCTGAGCCTGTGGTACATCTACACGTCAGTGCGCCTCGACGTCGGAATCGTTCCAGAGGGGGGCGCGAACTGGGCACGCGGACTGCGCGAGCGGATGCGGAGAGGTTACCGGGACGAGCGGCGTGAGCTTCACTCGACACACTCACTGCAGGGAAAGCTTGCTGTCTTCCTTGCGTTTGCGTGGGGATTCGGCTGGATCGTGCTGTCGTGGGATCTCTCGATGTCGCTCGATCCGCATTTCCAGAGCACGATGTACGGCTGGTGGTTCTTCATGGGAGCATGGGTCACTGCGCTCGCCAGCTGGACGCTCATTGTCATAGCCTGGCGCAGATACCTCGAGCGCTACGATCTGATTCAGGACAAGCACTTCCACGACCTGGGCAAGCTCTGTTTCGCGTTCACGGCGTTCTGGGGCTACCTCACGTTCGGACAGTACCTGGTGATCTGGTACGGCAATTTGGGGGAGGAGACGCACTGGATGCGGCTGCGGCTGATAGAGGGCTGGCGCATTCCGACGCTGATCACTGTCGGACTGATGTTCGTCCTTCCGTTCTTCGGCTTGCTCTCTCGCGCGGCGAAAGTTTTCCTGCCGACGATGATCCTCTTCGCGGCGTCGACCGTGCTGGGACTCTGGATGCATCGTTATCTCGAGGTCTATCCTTCGATCTACGGTGTCGTCGATAACATCCCGTTTGGAATCTGGGAGCTCGGCGTCACCGCCGGCCTGCTTGGAATTTGGGGCTTTTGCTATCTCTCGTTCATGGATGCTTTCCCGCGCATGCGCGTGGTGCTCATGACGTCGCCCTATCGCGACGAAGTGCAGGTACCCGTCGACCCGCGCACGATGGAGCCGCTGCCGGCGCACGAGTAGCAAGCGGTACGACGCCGAGCTCCCGCGACGCGCGCACGAGCAGCGCGCGTTGTCTGCGCGCCACGTGTTCGTCTATATTTCGCGTTGAGGGGCGTTAGCTCAGCTGGGAGAGCGCCTGGTTTGCAACCAGGAGGTCGCAGGTTCGATCCCTGTACGCTCCACTCTCACCAACAACTTTTGATCATGCTCTCGAACCCGGACGCCGGCTCTCCTCCACGCTACCGCGTAACACCGGTCCCGAGCTGCTGGGTTGTAGCAGCGAATGGGGCCTCGCGACAAAAGAGTTCTGGCTATATCTGGCCATAATGGTCGTCGCTGGGGTAGCTTGCCTGTCCATCCCTCTGGCCCAAGTATCAACAACATGACCGCGCCTGATCCCGGACTAAAGGAAACCATCCTTCTCGTCGACGACGAGCAATCCGTGCGCGCGATCGTGCTCAAGATTCTGCGCCGGGCACACTACAACGTGCTCGAGGCGGAGAACGGCGAGGCGGCGCTACGAATCGCGGAGGCGCACCCAGGCAAGATCGATCTGGTGATAACCGACATGTACATGCCGGGGCTCCGCGGCCGGGAAGTCGTCGAGCGTCTTGCGCCCTTACGGCCCGGATTGCGCGCGCTCTTCATATCGGGCTACGCGGACCAGGATGCGCGGACCGGAGTGCCGGGCGGCGCGAATTTCCTGAATAAGCCTTTCTCGGGCCAGGAGCTGGCGAGCGCAGTGGAGAAAGTGCTGAAGGGCCCGGCGATCTCGTAGCACAGAGCCTGGCGCGGACGGCGAAAACCGCGGGCCGCAGTTGATTCCTACGCGCGGCTCAGACCGCGACGCCGGCCTTTGCCATCAGCTGCTTCAATCCTTCGAGGGGGAGCGCCCCCGATTGGCGCGCGACCTCTTTTCCACCCTTGAAGACGATCGTGGTCGGAATGCCGCGGATGTTGAATCCCGACGCTGTCCTGGCCGAGTGATCGGTGTTGAGCTTGCCGACGAGCGCTTTTCCCTGAAGGTGGGCGGCGAGGGCGTCGACTGCGGGCGCCATCATTCGGCAGGGGCCGCACCAGTCGGCGTAGAAGTCGACAGCGACCGGGACGTCGCTTTCGTTTATGGTGCGAGTGAATGTCTCATCGTCGAGCGCGATTGGACGCTCCAGCAGGATCGGCTTACCGCATTTTCCGCATTTGGGCCCGGCGGTGACCTTGCCGGCGTCGATGCGGTTCCACGTATTGCAAAACTGGCAGCGCACCGTGAGCTTCTGGCTCCCTGCCGTTGTTTCAGACTCCATCCGATCCCCGGGAGTTTGTTAGTTTTCCGCGATGACAAGTACGCAACTGCAAAATTCGCCGCAGATCGGAGATCTCGCTCCCGATTTTACCGCGGCCTCCACGTCCGGAAGTGATGTATCACTTTCATCTTTCCGTGGAAAGCGAAATGTGCTTCTTGCCTTCTTCCCGCTCGCGTTCACGGGCACCTGCACAAAGGAGCTGATCTGCTTCACGGAGGACTTCGATCAGTTCGCGGGGAAGGGAGTCGAGATCCTGCCCATCTCCGTCGATGCGACGCCATCGCTCAAGGAATTCAAGAACAAGCTCCAGATGAAGACCGAGTTGTTGAGCGACTTCAAGCGGGACGTCTCGAGGGCCTATGGAGTCCTTAATGAGGACCGGTTTTACTCCAACCGCGCCTACTTCCTGATAGACAAGGAGGGCCGGGTTCGCTGGTCGCACGTCGAGGGCAACAATGGCGAGCGTCGGGACAATTCGGAGATCTTGGCCGCGATCGAACTGCTGAGCTAGGCTTTTTTGAGTTAAGGCCCATTAGGCTGGGCTAACTCAGTTTCAGCGTAGTTTTCTGGTTGCTGGCAAGTACCGCATTCGTCCATCTCTAAAATAGAAGGTTACCGCACTTTGGGGCGCCGGGTCTGAAACCCAGCGCACCCGACGGAGGCATTCAGTATGGCGCCACGATCCAGAAAAAACGTCACAACGCGAGGGCTCAAGGGATTCTCCCTCTTTGAGCTCATTGTCATCGTTGTGATCATCGGTATCGTGGCGACAATGGCTGGCCCCGCAATGTCGCGTATCATTCGCCACCAGCGGGTAAATCGCGCCGCAACGATAATCGTGTCGGATCTGCAAAACGCCTTCGCAGTGGCCGCTCGCCAGCGCGAGCCGGTTCGCGTGCAAGCCGACGCCACCACTCGCAGTTACCAGTTCGTCGACAGGCAGACGGGTGCCGTGCTTCGTATCAGAGCGTTCTACGGCGACACTTCAGAATACCGCCTTACTTCACTCGTGTTCACTCCCACGACGTTTGATGTTTTCCCAAGCGGTGTTTCCTCGGACGCGGTCAAGATCAACCTCGCCAATGGCGATTACGCCCGAGTGATTACCGCCAGTACAGCTGGTTTTGTGAGGCTCAAACCACAATGAGAATTTCACTCCGCAATTTCGATCGCGCTGCTGCCGCGGCGACGACCATCGCGAAGGAGCGCACCAGGGGCTTCTCGATCGTCGAGGTCATCGTGGCAATGGTGCTTCTCGGAATCGCCGTCTCTTCGCTCGCCGCGCTCACGTACTCGGTGTCGCAGAGCGGAATGATCGCGACCGCCAATGCCTACAGAAATGGCGTTCTGATGCAGGAGATCAATCGCCTCGAAGGGATCCCGTACGATTCGATCGCCGCCCCAGTGACGAGCACGGTCTCAGTGGCCACCGGGCCCTACCCTCATACGACTGTGATCAGGGTAACCGAGCCGACCGTCAACTTGGTGAAAGCCGTACAAATCGTCATTACGCCCACGAACACCAGGTTCAAACCAGACACGGCAATCTTCATCCGGACAAAAGCGCGGACTTCACACGTCTTGTGCACCGATTGCCCTCAGGGTTGACCCAATGAGAAACCATTACGTTGGCCGCGCTCGCCGCGGCTTCACTCTCGTCGAACTCCTCGTCGCTCTGGTGCTCTTCGGCATTGTCGGAGCGCTTTTCACCAGGCTGATGACAGTGCAAGGCAGATTCTTCGACCGGCAGGGAATGGGCAACGCAGCGCGGAACGTCTCGCGTGCATCGCTCAACCGCATCGTGTCCGACTTCCGAATGGTCGAGGCCACGGGCGGAGTCATCGCCGCAACCTCGACTTCGCTCACGCTGCGGATTCCCTTCGCGATCGGCGTCATGTGCAAAAACTCGGGCGTCGGTACGGTTCTGAGCCTGCTCCCGGTTGACTCAACCACGTACGCCGAAGCCGTCCGAGACAACCGTTTCTACGGCTACGCGTGGCGAAACTTCATCACGGGCGCGTATTCGTACGTGGAGAATCCCGCTACAGAGACAAATGGTAATGCACCAGATTGTGCGAGCGTCAGCATCACGATGGTTCCGAACGGGAAAACCGTACTGGTCACCCCGGCTCTGCCGGCCGGTGGAGGCATTGGAACGCCGGTGTTTCTATACAACACGATCAGATACGAGTTCAAGGCTTCGACGGCCGTTCCGGGAAAGCTCGGGCTCTACCGCACGCTGATCAAGGCGAATGGAACCCAGGACTCCGAGGAGCTGGTAGCTCCATTCGCTAACACAGCGGGTTGGAAGTTCTTCTCGGTCAATGGTGGCCCCGTGGCTCAGGTGAATCCGCCGGCAAACCTGGCGGATATGCGCGGACTCGAGCTCCATCTCGATGGTATCAGTGAAAACATTGCTCCAGGTCAGATAACAAACGAAACTGCGCCATTCACAACCGCGGTGTACTTCAAGAACCGCATAAACTAGCCGAAGAGGCGTGACTATATGCTGAACAATACCGAACGCCGCGGGTTTGCGATTCCGACCGCGATACTTGTAATCGTGACGCTGACGATCATGGTTGCCGGGGGCTTTTCCCTGGTGAGCGCGGAGCGCAGATCGGTCGCCGACCAGAAATCCCAGATCTCTGCCTTCAGAATTGCGGAGCAGGGACTCGAGCTCTTTCTTGTTCGTCGCGACTCGTTGCTGGCAGGCCACCCGGGCTTCAGCCATGTTCCCGGCGCGACCCCGGACACCGCCGTGATCGCGATGACCGGTGGAGTTGCGACAGTGACGCTGACCCGTCTACGGCCGGTGAGGGGATCCCAGTCGGGCCTCTACGTCGCTCGTTCGCGTGGTGTCGAGACTGTGGGCGCCTACGCCGGAACGCCGCAGGGTGTGCGTACAGTTGCGCAATACGTGTTGTGGGAGCCTGCTCCGATGCAGGTTCTGGCGGGCTGGACGGCGCTCTCAGGTCTTCAGAAGAATGGTGGCGCGGGAACGCTGGGCGGCATCGACATGTGTCACGACTCCGCCTCGGTAGCCGGTGTAGTAGTGCCAGTAAATCCGGGCTATACAGGTAAGGTCGTAGCAGTCGGCACCCCACCGGTTGATTCTGTTGCCCCCGATTCAGTGGCAATCGACTGGAATGGCATCTTGAATCTAGGCGCCATTACACCCACAATCACGATGCCCGGCGGGTCGTGGCCAACGGCCGCGATGCAAGCCTCCTATGCGGACTCGAATTCGACGTACTATCCGATCATTCGCGTAAACGGCAACTTTGTCCTTCCGTCGTCAGGAAGGGGAATGCTGATCGTGACGGGCACCCTCACCCTCAACGGTAGCGTCGGCTGGAAGGGAGTGCTCCTGGTTGGAGACGATATCACGTCTAACGGCAACAACGGTATTGAAGGCGCGACCCTCAGTGGCCTGAACGTCAAGCTCGGGACCTATATCCCCGATCCTTCAACCGCTAACGGTACCAAGCAGTACAACTACAACTCCTGCGAAGTTGCGAAATCCACGACCACAATGGGTGCGCTGGTGACTCTCCGCAACACGTGGGTCGACAATTGGGTGGAGTACTAGTGCCCGCCGACGGCAGCCCGGAAAAGCGGGCCCGTCGCGGTTTCGTGATCGGCGAGCTGCTGATCGCGCTGTTACTGCTCGCAGTTGCTGTTTCTTCTCTAGCTGCTCTCATGTATTCGGTCTCCCGGCGCCCAACGGCGCGCGCGGAGGCCGAATGCTCGGCCGCTGAGGCGGCAACCGGCAAATGCGTGCCGGCCATGCTGGCAGCTGGGGGCCCGTCCAAGCTCCTTCGCTCCGGATGCGCCACACGCTCGGTATATGACCAGCGCGACTGCAAAGATACGGTCGTGACCGGGGACAGCTCCGACGGAACGGTCGTCAAGCCGCGAACCGATTCGGTAGCGATGGCGCTGCTCGCGAAGAAGCAGAAGGCGCAGCGGTCGCCGGAGAGACCCGACAGAGGCTTCATCCGTTGAACAAGGCACCACCGTCAATCGTTGAACGGCGAATGGCGCAGATGTAAGTTAGGCGGAAATGCGGAAACGCATTTCCGCCTTTTTCTTTCAACACCAGAAAGTCCATCCCGCCCGATGAGAATCCTCGTAATCGAAGACGACCCGACCGTCGGACAGTTCGTCAAACGGGGCTTTGAGGAGCAGCGCTGGGGCGTGGATCTCGTCGCCAACGGCGACGATGGGGAGGCGCGAGCACTATCCGAGGAGTACGACGTCGTGGTTCTCGACATGCGGCTGCCCGGCAAGTCCGGCGCGCAGGTGCTGCACGATCTCCGGGCGCGGGGCTTCGACCGCCCAGTGTTGATCCTCACCGCGCAGGACGCAATCGACTCGAAGGTCGAGACTCTTCGCGCCGGCGCGGACGACTACGTCACCAAGCCGTTCGCGTTCGAGGAGCTGCTGGCGCGGGTGGAGGCGCTGTCACGCCGGCCGCGCGCGCGCATCACTCCGGTGCTAAAGGTGGCGGACCTGACGCTCAATCTGGACACGAGAGAGGTCACCCGCGCCGGCCACGCGATCGAGCTGACGCCCAAGGAATACACGGTGATCGAGTATCTCATGCGCCACGCCGGGCGCGTCATGAGCCGGACCCTGATTACCGAATACGCCTGGGGATATCACTTCGACCCCGGCACCAACATCGTCGACGTGGTGATCAACCATCTGCGCAAGAAGATAGATGCAAATAGCGCAAAAAAGCTCATACATACGATCCGCGGCGTAGGGTACGTGATCCGCGAAGAGAGCGTCGCGGGCAAGGTCAGCTAGAGGCCGATGCTCTCAACGCGCGTGAAGCTTACGGCGGCCTTCGTGGCCGGTCTGGTTGCAGTTACGGTCACTCTGTTCGTCGCTGTCCTCGCGGCCCGCAACAACGCCGTCTATCACGACGTTGCGCAGTACGCGGCGGCGCAGGGCGATCTCGCCGCGCGCGTGATCACCGAAGCCGAGCAGTCCGGCGAAAAGGTCATGGCAACGAGCGACACCGCCCTCATCGCTCTTCTCTCGCCCAGAGTCGTGGAGCGGCTCCAGTCCGTGCCGGGATACATAGTAGTGGTGGATACGAGCGGGCGAGCTGTCTACCGCTCCGGTGATGTGATGCGGCTTCAGGGGAGCGACATGACGACGCTCGAAACCGAGCTCGCCGACCTCCCGAAGTCGGGCGAGGCGCTCATCTTCACGCTCGACTCGCTCCAGGAAAAAGTTCTCTTCGTCTCGCACTCTCTGGCAGGGAACCCGTCCGGTCTCAGCCGGATTGCCTCCGGAGCGATTGCGACCAGGGCCAGCACCATTCCGCGCGAATACATGCTCGATGCGCTCCTGATCGTGCCGCTCATCATCGGCGCGGGGGGTGTGGGAGCGTTCCTCATTCTTGGACGAACGCAGGGGCAGCTGAACGAGATCACGACGGAGGTAGCCGCCATCACCGATGGACGCAGCCTGCACCGGCGTCTCGCCCTCAGCGAGGAGACGACGGACTTCGCGGATCTCGTGACGACGCTAAACGCGATGATTTCCCGGCTGGAGACATCGTTCGCTGGCTTGCGCCGATTCACCGCGGACGCCAGCCACGAGCTAAGGACTCCGCTCACCGTGCTGAGAGCCGATGTCGAGAGAGCGATGATGGAGTCATCGCACCAGACGGAGCGCATGATCGCGCTCGAGGAAGCGCTGCAGGAAGTGCGCAGGATGACCGATCTGGTCGAGAGCCTGCTGACTCTCGCGCGCGCCGACGAGGGACGCTTCGATCTGCACCGCGAGCCCGTCGAGCTCGCGCCTCTCGTCCAGGAGGTCTACGAGACAGCCCTCATACTGGGCGAGGCTCAGGGGGTGACGGTGAATCTCCCCTTCACGGCGGACGTCGTGGTCATGGGTGACAGGACGCGCCTGAGGCAGCTCTTTCTCAACCTCGTGACGAACGCCATCAAGTACACACCCGCCGGCGGCAAGGTCGAGCTTGGTGTGGGCCGCCACCCCGACAACGTGACGTTCGCGGTGCGGGACACTGGCATCGGAATCTCCGCGGCGGACTTCCCCCACATCTTCGAGCGCTTCTGGCGCGCGGACAGAGTGCGGTCGCGATTGTCGGAGCGCGGCGGATTCGGGCTCGGGCTCGCGATCAGCCAGTGGATCGCGCAGGCGCACGGTGGAACTCTTACCGCATCGTCGCGTCTCGGGCGCGGCAGTCTCTTTACCGTGACACTGCCGATCGCGAGCGACGTCCGGCGCTCCTGACGGCGCCTAACGGTTAACGATGCGCTAATCGGCTCGTTATGAGTCTTTCATTCACTGCTAACGCGCTCGCTATTTCATTGCGGGTAGGACTCCGAGAGGTTGAAGGCGACGTCTTTCCCTTTAGTTAGAAGTTCTTTAGTACTATTTCATTGATTCTTAATCTTGCGGGTATTCCGCGGGATTCCCGTTGCGAACAGCTTTCATTCACGGACTTCCCACTGGGTGAGGAATGTTTAACCAACTGCTCGAGTCAAAAGCTAAGAGGCAGAAGATGGCTGGCGGTACGATGTTCAGCATCGTACTCCACACGGTTCTGATCGGAGCAGCGGTGTACGCGACCGCGCGCGCCGGCGTCAAGGACGAAAAGTCGAAGGCCGAGAAAATTCAGTTCGTCGAGATGAAGAAGGAGCCTCCGAAGGTACCGGACAAGCCGGCCCCGCCGAAGGAGGTCGTCGTCAAGCCGCCTCCGGCGAAGGGATTCCAGGTTCTTCGCGCGCCCGTCAGGATCGACATCAAGATTCCCGAGATCGATCTTACGAAGGCGATCACCAATGAAAGCGACTTCAGCGGAAAGGGCGTGAAGGGCGGCACCGGGTCGGGCGTCGTCGGCGGAGTCGGCCCCGTCACCAACCAGACCTATTTCGAGTTCCAGGTCGAGAAGCCAGCTGAGATGCTGGCCGAGAGTCCGAAGCCGAAATACCCATCGGTTCTGGAGAGCTCAGGCATTGCGGGCGAAGTTCAGGCACAGTTCGTGGTGAGTAGTTCCGGCAAAGCCGACATGGATTCGTTCAAAGTGCTGAAATCGACGAATGAGCTGTTCACACAGGCGGTGAAGAACGTTTTGCCGCGGATGAAGTTCAGTCCCGCGATGATCGGCGGCAAGCCGGTCAACCAGCTGGTCCAGCAGTCATTCCAGTTCGCCGTTCCCCGCTAACAAACTCACCGGAGTAAACAATGCAGCTGTCACTACTCGACATTTACAACCAGATGGGCAACTTCGCGAAGGGCATCGTATACCTCCTCGCCATCATGTCGATCTGGACCCTGTCCGTCGCGATCAAGAAGTGGTGGGACCTTCGCCAGGCGCAGGGTGAGACGCGAAAGTTCGCCCCCGAGTTCTCGCAGTTCCTCGAGGAAGACAATCTTACCGAAGCGGTCACTCTCGCGGACAAGTACAAGAAGTCGCACGTGGCCCGCGTGCTGGGTGGCGCCCTCACCGAGATCCGCCCGCTCATTCAGGATGGCTCGGTGACGGTGGGCGACATCAATTCGGCTGAGCGCGCGATCGAGCGCGAGATGCTGATGACGATCACGGATCTGAAGCGCGGGTTGGGCGTGATGGCAACCGTCGGCGCGACTGCTCCGTTCGTCGGACTTCTGGGAACCACGATGGGCATCGTGAACTCCTTCGCCGCCATGGCCGCGTCTGGCTCGGGTGGACTCGCCTCGATCTCATCCGGTGTGTCCGAGGCGCTCATCACGACCGCGTTCGGTCTCGTCGTCGCGATCCCGGCGGTGTGGCTCTTCAACTACTTCCAGATCAAGATCGACAATCTCACGGCCGAGATGACGTACACCTCGAAGGAGATGATCGACTACATGATCAAGAACGTCTCCGGAAAGGGCGAGTTCGGAAGATCGCGCTTCACGCGCGAGTTCAACACGACGGCGACAGCGGGCAACTCACCGATCTCGCAGTAACCCGGGGAGGGTTGAGTCATGGCAATGTCTGCTGGTACCGCGGGGGGCGTAAAGGCGTCACCAAACGTGACGCCGATGATCGACGTGATGCTCGTGCTGTTGATCATCTTCATGCTCGTCATCCCCGCGATTACAGCCGGTTTCCAGGCGATTCCGCCTACCGGTGTCAACCTGAAGCCGCATCCCGAGGAGGATCAGGATCAGGTCCTCGGCATTGATGCGAACGGACAGTACTACCTGAACAAGAAGGCGATCCCGAACGCCGAGCTTGGCGAGCGATTGAAGGCAATCTTCGAGAACCGCCAGGAGGACAAGCTTCTTTACGTCAAGGCGCACAAGGATCTGGTTTATGGAAAGGTTCTGGATGCGCTTGACATCGCGGCCCACAACGACGTGCGAGTGACGGGGATGATCACCGATCAGCGTCCGGGGACAATATCCGCGGTTCAGACCGACAATCTCTTCAATGCGCCTGCTGCTCCACCGGCGGGAGGGAAGCAATAATGGCCATGTCCGGAGGAAGTCCCACTGGCGGCCTGACGAACGAGATCAACGTCACGCCGATGATCGACGTGCTGTTGGTTCTACTGATCATCTTCATGATGGTCATTCCGATGTCGCGGAAGGCGCTCGACTTGCAGCTGCCTGATCCGACTCCACAGGCGGATCAGTCTGGTCCGCCACCCTCGCAGATCGTGCTCGAGGTGCTGCCCGGAAACATTTTCAAGATCAACTCGCAGCCGGTGTCGAAGGAAGATCTCGGGAAAAAGCTCAAGGAGATCTACGATCCGCGGCCGGACAAGATCATTTTCGTGAAGGGTGATCCCGCCGTGAAGTACTCAGACGTGATCGCAGCGATGGATGTGGCGCGGGGTTCCGGCGTCAAGGTAATTGCCGCTACGCCGAAGGATGTGAAATAGCTACGCGCTATCGCCCGCCGGTCGGGCTACCGCACAGAAAGGAAGAGCGGTGGAAAGGGATCATTGCGTCGCTCTTCGTGCACGCACTGATCCTTTTTCTCATTCTGGCGCCAATTGTCGGGTCGTCGGATTTCACCCATGGTCCGGTGGTCGGCGGCGGCGGCCCCGGACCGGCAGGTGGAGGCGGCGGAGGAGTCAACGGTCCGGGCTCGCGCGAAGAGCATCTCGAGTTTGTGCGCGTGAGATCGGATCCGACGGTGATGCCGAAGCCGAAGCCGCTCACGGTGCCGCCAGTGAAGCCACCAGAGCCCCAGCCGCAGGTGGAATCTCCGGTGATTCCGACGCCGCCGGTAAGTTCGGCGGTGACGACAACGAACAGTGGCGAGGGCAGCGGCAACGCCGGCACGGCGGGCGCGGGTCCGGGGACGGGCGGCGGCGTAGGATCGGGCGTCGGCACCGGGCGCGGGAGCAGCGTTGGTCCCGGGACTGGCGGTGGTCCCGGAAAGGACTTTCCGCCGACGCTCAGAGATCTCTTCATTCCTCCGCTTCCCGCGCCCGACAGAGTAAAGCCCTACCACCTGATCGCCTGGTTCGACGTGGACGAGAAGGGAAACTCGACGCTCATAGCGTTCAATCCATCCAAGGATGGGGGTTACAACAGGCGGCTGACGGAAGTGCTGCGATCACTGCGGTTCCGTCCGGGGGTGCACGCGGACGGGACGCCTATGCGCGACACCGTGGACGTACACTTCATTTTCTAGGAAACTGCTTAGGGGATCAATTCTCCTCACCAGCGCACAAGCCGCGAGCAGTCCCTTTCCCTAGCAAAATCCTCCCGGGTCGGGTAACTTCTGCGCGCTGTACAGGGGGGAAACACCGGCGAGCAACCGAGCACTTGAGGGAGAGCGTTGACAAGCACGACACCCACGGCCGACACTCCATCGTCGCGCGAGTTCGTCAAGGCGCTGACGCTCACCGACGCGACGATGCTCGTCGCTGGCTCGATGATCGGGTCGGGCATCTTCATCGTCTCCGCCGAGATCTCGCGGACGGTCAATTCACCCTTCTGGCTGCTCATGGCGTGGATCGTCTCCGGCGTCGTGACGATCTTTGGCGCCCTCGCGTATGGCGAGCTCGCGGCGATGTATCCCCGCGCCGGCGGCCAGTACGTATTTCTCCGGGAGTCCATGGGTCACCTCATGGGCTTTCTTTACGGCTGGACCCTTTTCGTCGTGATCCAGACCGGCACGATTGCCGCCGTCGCCGTCGCGTTCGGAAAGTTCCTTGGTGTACTCTGGCCGGCGATTACGCCCGACCGCTACGCCTGGTTCCCGCAGATGGATTTCACGACCGCGGGCACTCCCGTACAGCTTGGCTTGTCGCCGCAGCGGCTGATCGCTCTGATCACGATCTGGGTTCTGACCTGGATCAATCTGCGCGGCATCAAGGAAGGCAAGATCGTTCAGACGACGCTGACCATCGTGAAGACCGGTGCGCTGGCCGCGCTGATCCTGCTCGGACTTACGATTGGCCGTCATCCCGAAGCCATCGCGGCCAACTTCTCGAACGGGAACTTCAATCCCGTTGCGTTCATCCCGGCGTTCATCATCGCGTTCGGATCTGCGCTGGTAGGCTCCCTGTTCGCGAGTGACGCCTGGAACAACGTGACATTCGCCGCCGCTGAGGTTCACTCGCCGCAGCGAAATCTTCCGCGCGCCCTCATCTACGGGACGGGGCTCGTCTGCCTGCTCTACCTTCTCGCGAACATCTCTTATCTGAGCGTGCTGCCGCTCCACGGAGTGGCGAACGGCGCCACCGTGATGGAGCGCGGGATTCAGTACGCGACGCAGGACCGAGTGGCGAGCGCGGTGGCCGAGACGATTTTCGGGGCCGCGGGCGCGTCGATCATGGCCGCCGCGATTCTGATTTCGACTTTCGGCTGCAACAACGGGCTGATTCTGTCGGGCGCTCGCGTGTACTACGCGATGGCGCGGGACAAGCTGTTCTTCGCGAAAGCCGGCACACTCAATCGAAACCATGTCCCCGCCGCAGCGCTGGTAGCGCAGTCGATCTGGACGAGTCTTCTTTGTCTGACGGGCACGTATGGCCAGCTGCTCAACTACGTCATCTTCGCGGCGCTCATCTTCTACGCTCTCACTACGGTCGGACTCTTCAGACTCCGAACGCTTCGCCCGGACGCGGAACGTCCCTATAAGGTTGTCGGCTACCCAGTTCTGCCTGCCCTGTACATCATTCTCGCATCGGCAATCGCGGTGATTTTGCTGATCGCGGACCAGACGCGAGCCCAGGCCATTTCCGGGTTCGTAATCGTACTGCTCGGCGTTCCCGTTTACTTCATCTGGCGCAGAGTGGAATCCGCACCAGCACGCTGAGCACGAAAGCCGGTTCTGCCTTGAGCCGGCCGCATTTCACCCTTGGAGAATTCAGAATGAATCGGAAGTTTGCAGGAGTTTTTGGTAGCCTTGCTGTCGTTTTGTCGCTGCTGGCCGTCTTCGGGGCGCGCGGAGCCGCGCAGGGCGTCGGAGAGAATCGCACTGACAGCGCGATCGCGGCGTCTGCGACGGGTACGGCGCCGGCCGTCCCGGTGGCTCACCAGGCGGGTGGAGAGGCGAACCTCATAATTCCGGATCTCTCGCAGGTCAGCTTCCTGGGAGGAATTCACGGGCGCTCGCTGCTCATGGGTGGACTCGTCATCTGCGCGCTCGGACTTCTGTTCGGGCTGGTGTTCTACAGTCAGCTCAAGCGCATGGTCGTGCACGAATCGATGCGCGAGGTCTCTGAGCTGATCTACGAGACGTGCAAGACGTACCTGATCACGCAGGGCAAGTTCATTCTGATTCTCGAAGTCTTCATCGGCCTGGTGATCCTGCTGTACTTCGGATTCCTGCTGAAGCTCGCGCCCATGAAGGTCGCGATCATTCTGCTTTTCAGCCTCGTCGGCATCGCGGGGAGCTACGGCGTGGCGTGGTTCGGCATCAGGATCAACACCTTTGCCAATTCGCGCACGGCGTTCGCGAGCCTCCGCGGAAAGCCGTACCCGTGCTACTCGATTCCGCTCAAGGCCGGTATGAGCATCGGCATGCTCCTCATCAGCGTGGAGCTGGTGATCATGCTGTTCATCCTGCTCTTCATCCCGGGCGACTATGCGGGCCCGTGCTTCATCGGCTTTGCGATCGGCGAGTCGCTTGGCGCGGCGGCGCTGCGTATCGCTGGTGGAATCTTCACCAAGATCGCGGACATTGGCGCCGACCTGATGAAGATCGTCTTCAACGTGAAGGAAGACGACGCCCGGAACCCGGGCGTGATCGCGGATTGCACCGGCGACAATGCCGGCGACTCGGTCGGCCCGAGCGCTGACGGGTTCGAGACCTACGGCGTGACGGGTGTCGCGCTCATTTCCTTCATCGTTCTCGCCGTGCGGGAGCCGTCGGTGCAGGTGCAGCTGCTGGTGTGGATCTTCGTGATGCGCATCATGATGGTGGTGGCGAGCGGACTCTCCTACCTGATCAATGAAGCGGTCGCGAGAGCGAGATACGTCAACGTCGACGACATGAACTACGAGTCGCCGCTGACCTCGCTCGTATGGCTGACGTCGCTGACCTCAGTTGCGCTCACCTATCTCGTCTCCTACATGCTGCTGCCCGATCTTGGCGATGGCTCCCTCTGGTGGAAGCTATCGACGGTAATTACCTGCGGCACGCTGGCTGGAGCAATCATTCCTGAGCTCGTGAAGGTGTTCACGTCGATGGACTCGCGTCACGTCAGGGAAATCGTGACGTCGTCGCGCGAGGGCGGAGCATCGCTCAACATTCTGTCTGGACTCGTGGCCGGAGACTTCAGCGCCTATTGGATCGGCATGGCGATCATGTCGCTGATGTCGATTGGCTACCTGGTGAGCACCACCGGCTTCGGCGCGCTGATGATCGCGCCAGCGGTGTTCGCGTTTGGTCTGGTCGCCTTCGGATTCCTGGGAATGGGCCCGGTCACCATCGCGGTCGATTCGTATGGTCCGGTTACCGACAACGCCCAATCGGTTTTCGAGCTGTCACAGATCGAGCAAATGCCCGGCATTCGCCAGCAGCTGAAAAACGAGTATGGCTTCGATCCCCAGTTCGAGAGGGCGAAGGATCTGCTCGAGAAGAATGATGGAGCCGGCAACACGTTCAAGGCGACCGCCAAACCGGTTCTCATCGGCACCGCGGTCGTGGGCGCCACCACGATGATCTTCTCGATAATCCTCGGACTCACCCACGGATTGCAACCGGAGTATATCGCGAACCTTTCGATTCTTCACCCGCCGTTTCTGCTCGGCCTCATCGCCGGTGGAGCGATGATCTACTGGTTCACGGGCGCATCGACCCAGGCGGTCACCACCGGCGCGTACCGGGCGGTCGAGTTCATCAAGGCCAACATCAATCTCGAGAGCACCGCGAAGGCGTCGGTGGCCGACAGCAAGAAGGTGGTCGAGATCTGCACCAAGTACGCGCAGCAGGGAATGTTCAACATCTTCCTGACGGTTTTCTTCGCGACGCTCGCTTTCGCGTTCGTCGAGCCGTACTTCTTCATCGGGTATCTGATTTCGATCGCGCTGTTCGGACTGTTCCAGGCGATCTTCATGGCCAACGCCGGCGGCGCCTGGGACAATGCCAAGAAAATCGTCGAGGTCGAGCTGAAGCAGAAAGGCACTCCGCTTCACGCCGCGACCGTGGTTGGGGACACTGTCGGCGATCCGTTCAAGGACACGTCGTCGGTCGCGCTCAACCCGATCATCAAGTTCACGACGCTGTTCGGGCTGCTCGCGGTGGAGCTTGCCGTTTCGCTGACGGCGGACAAGGGCGTGACGCTGACGCGCATTCTGGCGGCGGTCTTCTTCCTCATCTCGGTAACGTTCGTGTGGCGGTCGTTCTATGCCATGCGCGTGAAGAGTGGCATTGCCTGATTCTGTTCTGTCCTACTCTCCCGCTCTTCCATGAGATCACTCTTCGGGAGAAAATCGGTCGCTGATTTCGAAGCTGACGTCAGGCTTCACGGCGGTCTCCGACGCACGCTCGGCAAATGGCATCTGACGGCGCTTGGGGTTGGCGCGACGATCGGCGCCGGGATTTTTGCGACGACGGGCACGGCCATCGTAGGCGATGCGGCCCGGCCCGGCGCTGGCCCCGCGATCATTTTTTCCTTCGTGCTGACGGCCGTCGCTTGCGGCTTCGCCGCTCTCTGCTACGCGGAGTTTGCGGCCATGGTGCCGGTCTCGGGCTCTGCCTACACCTACGCGTATGCGGCGATCGGCGAGTTTGTCGCGTGGATCATCGGCTGGGACCTCATTATCGAGTACGCAGTCGGAAACATCGGCGTGGCAATCGCGTGGTCAGGATATTTCCGCGAACTATTGAATCATGTGGGCCTCGATCTACCGGCCTGGCTCGCGACAGACTACCGATCGGCTCACGATGCATTCACGCAACTGAGTAATGCCGCTGCCGGGACGGTCGACACCACGACGCAGTACCTCGCTTCGGCATGGGTCGGCGCACCTCACGTGCTGGGTTTACCCGTCATAGTCAACCTTCCCGCGGTGGCCGTCGTGGCGGCGATAACCATCATTCTTGTAATTGGGATCAGGGAATCGGCTGACGCCAATAACGCGATGGTGTTACTCAAAGTCGGCATAATTCTCTTTTTTATCTCCGTTGGCGTTTTCCTGATAAGGCCTGGAAACTGGACGAACCCTCAAACCGGCGGCTTCGCGCCGAATGGCTTCGCGGGGGTCAGCGCCGCGGCGGCGATCATTTTTTTCAGTTACATCGGCTTCGACGCCGTATCGACTGCCGCGGAAGAGACGAAGGACCCGGGGCGCGATATGCCGTTCGGCATCATCATGAGCTTGTTGATTACAACCGTACTGTATATCGCCATCTCCGTCGTGATGACGGGCATGGCCCCGTGGCAGCGTCTCGGAACTCCGGAACCGATGATTACTGCGCTTCAATTCGCCCATGGGCCGCCCGCGCTGCTCAATGCCTCGCGTTTTATCATCGCGCTCGGTGCGGTTATCGCCATGGGCAGCGTGCTACTTGTATTTCAACTCGGCCAACCGCGCATCTTTTTCTCAATGTCGCGCGATGGGCTATTGCCGCCCTTTCTCGCGAAAATCCATCGCCGCTACAAGACGCCTTACGTCGGCACGATTCTCACCGGCGTATTCGTCGCCGTGTTTGCCGCCTTTGCAAATATTGCGGAGGTCGTGGATCTAACGAACATCGGAACGCTGTTCGCGTTCGTCCTCGTGTCCGCAGGTGTGATCTTTCTCCGTCGCAGCGATCCGGACCGGCCCCGCCCCTTCAGAGTGCCGTTGGTGCCTCTTACGCCACTGATCTCGATTGTGGCGTGCCTCTACCTGATGTTGCAGCTACCGGTCGTCACCTGGATCCGCTTCGCTGTTTGGCTCGTCATTGGACTCGTGATCTATTTCGCATACGGCTATCGTCATTCAACGCTTCGCCAAAGGGCCGGATCCGCGACCGCGAATCTCCCATAGCGTGATTGCGATGGAGCCACCATCATCGCTTCCGACCTGATCCACAGCCCAATCATAAACCAGATAGCATGACTTTTCGGAACCCCCGACGCATCCCCCTCACATCGTGGATAATGATCTCGATGGTGGTCGGGGTTCTGATCGGCACGTTCGCGCCGCAGTTCGCGGTCTCGCTCAAGCCGCTGTCGACTGTATTCCTGCGGATGATCAAATCGATCATCGTGCCGCTCATCTTTAGCACGCTGGTCGTGGGAATAGCCGGGCACGGCGACGACATGAAGCGGGTCGGGCGTCTCGCGCTCAAGTCGATCATCTACTTCGAGATCGTGACCACGCTCGCGCTCGTCATCGGCCTCGTCGCTGTGAATCTGGTGCGACCCGGCGACGGAGTGGCGCTGGCCGCGTCCGCTGAGGCGGGGAAAGAGCTGTCGCACAACATACAGACGGGAACCGGATTCCTGGAGCATCTGGTGCCCACGAGCTTCTTCGACGCCGCCGCGAAGAACGAGGTGCTTCAGGTCGTCTTCTTCGCCGTGATCTTTGCCGTGGCGCTGTCGAAGGTTCAGGGTCGTTCGAAGGAGTTCGTGCTTGCCGGCTGCGAAGGGCTCGCCGACGTGATGTTCAAGTTCACGATGATGGTGATGCGCTTTGCGCCCATCGGTATCGGGGCGGCGATAGCCGTCACCGTCGGGCAGAGCGGACTCGGCGTTTTGTTCAACCTCGGCAAGCTCATTCTCACCTTGTACGGCGCGCTGGTGGTGTTTTTCCTTGCGGTTCTTCTCCCCGTGGCGCTGTTGTTCGGGGTTCCGCTCCGCCGGTTCATCCGCGCCGTTCGTTCGCCGGCGCTGATCGCGTTCTCGACGACGTCGTCGGAGGCCGCCCTTCCACTGGCGATGCAGTCGATGGAAGCGATCGGCGTCCCGCGGCGTATCGTCGCGTTCGTGATGCCGACCGGATACTCGTTCAACCTGGACGGATCGACGCTCTACCTCGCGGTGACATCGGTCTTCGTGGCGCAGGCGGCGGGTGTTCCAATGACGCTGGCGGCTCAGCTCTTCATGATGCTGACGCTCATGATCACGAGCAAAGGCGTCGCGGCAGTCCCACGCGCGGCGCTCGTGATCCTTTCGGGAACTCTGACGACATTCGGCTTGCCACTGGAAGGTGTGGCAATCATTCTGGGGGTTGATGCGCTGATGGACATGGCGCGCACCAGCACGAATCTCATCGGCAACTGTCTGGCGACAGTCGTGATGGCTAGGTGGGAAGGTGAATTCGCCGAGCCGCAGCCCGAAGTGCTCCTCGCGCAGGAAGGACTTCTTCCGATCGAAGCTGTGCCCCCGGCACCGCGGACTTCAGGCGCTGCTCCAGCCGCTTCCTGAGCGGCGAGCCACGCTCCATCAAACCACCGCTAAGCGCCACCGCAACCGCCGCCCGCTCGTCGGTAAATAGATGACGGGCCAGCGCGCGGATGTGGAGCACCAGCTCTTCAGCGGCCAGCGCGAGCAGGGCGTTGGCGCGGAGATCTCCCGCCGTGGCCGCGCCGAAAACTACCGGTACGAGTGAAGCAAACGCGCGGGCATCGGCGGCCGCTGCCCACGGAATGAGATCCTCGACATCCTCGCACTGCGTGGCGGCCAGAATGGGGAAGAGAAGGGCCGTCGGCGGCTCGCGTCCATCGCTCGATGCGGCGACGATGCTCAGCGCGCGCTTTCCGATCCAGCCGCCGCTTCCCTCGTCGCCGAAGGCAGGACCCCAGCCGCCGCAGCGAACGATCTCTCCAGCCGGGCTCCGGCCGTACGCGATCGAGCCGGTTCCCACGACGAGAAGAATTCCCGGACGGTCGTCAAATGCATCGTACATCGCGATCAGGCCGTCGGAATCGATGATGACTTCTTCCGCGAGCTCCTTCGCATCGAGCGCGGAATGCAGCGCGCGACGCTCTTCGTCCCGACCCGTCCCGGCGACGCCGCAGTAGAGAACGCGAGGAAACACGGCGCCTGGCTGCGCGATCTCCGCGAGCGCGCGCGTCACGAGCTCCGCGATGACGTCGGCCGAACGCTGAGCCTCGCCGGGCGCGACAGCTGACTTGGGTCCATCGACTGTCGCGAGAACCTCGCCCTCCAGCGTGCCAACGAGCACGCGGGTCTTCGATCCGCCTCCGTCAACCCCAACTACGATTTCACTCAATTCCAACGATCTCCATCAGTCGGCGCAGGGTGTGTGAACGATGAAAGGATCCCGACTCCCATCGTGAACGACGTTCCGATCAGCACGTACCAGGGAAACGCGATGTGTGAGATTGGAGTGAGCGTGTCCTTCATCGACGGAAACGTCAGCATCATCTGCTTCGCGAACACGACAAAGCTCATCGCAATGATTCCGACCGCCATGCCGAGGATTGCATCTCTCTGGATGGCCCGTCTCCACAACATGCCGAGAAAGAAGCCGCCGAGCAACGCACCGTATGTGAACGATGCGATCGAGAGCGCGATGACGACGACCGGCGTACCCTGCTGCTTGTAAAGGAGCGCCGCGATCAGAAGAATTGCACCCCAGAAAAGGGTAAACATCTTTGCCATCTTGAGCGTCCGTGGGTCGTCCGCCCTGCGGCCGGAGATCGGCAGGTAGATGTCGTGAGTCGTTGACGCTGCCAGGGAGTTCATCGCGCCGGAATGCGCGCTCATCGTCGCCGCAAGAACGGCCGCGACGATCAGCCCCCTGAGTCCCGCCGGCATCGAGTCGACGACGAATGTGGGGAAGATCGCGTCGGGAACCGGAAATTGTCGCGCCTGATAAAACGCGTACAGGCCGATTCCGATCATCAGAAAGAGCGCGAACTGGAAGAAAACGGCGATGCCGCTGCCAATGAGCGCTTTGCGCGACTCCTTGAGGCTCGAGGCAGCGAGCAATCGCTGTACGATTACCTGGTCGGCACCGTGTGATGCCATCGAGAGGAACGCCCCGCCGATCAATCCCGCGAAGAGTGTGTACGGCTTGTCGAAGCCGAAGTAGACGTCGATGACGCGAAGCTTCCCGGCCCCGTGAGCCTGAGTCAGAATCGTGCCCCATCCGCCACTCACACCCTTGCCCAGCAGGTACACAGCCGAGAATCCACCGAGGAGATAGACGCTCGTCTGCAGCACGTCGGTCCACACAACGGCGCGCATGCCGCCGTGATAGGTGTAGATCAATGTCAGCGCGCCAAGCACAAGGATGGCGACGGGCATGACGTACTGCGGCGGCACCGATGGTCCGAGTATCAACGCGATCGGAATCGCAGTTGCGAACACTCGCACCGAGTCGGCAAACGCGCGGGTGACCAGGAAGATGATCGAGGCAAAACGGCGCGTTCCAACACCGAAACGCTTCTCGAGCAGAGCGTACGCGGTAACGAGCTCGCCCTGATAGTACCGTGGCAGCAGAGTGTAGGCGACGACGATTCGCCCCACCAGATAACCGACCGCGATCTGGAGGAAGCCGAGATTCGTGGTGTAGGCGAGGCCGGGAATGCTGATGAAGGTCAGCGCGCTCGTTTCCGTGGCCACGACGGAGAAGAGAACCGCCCACCACGGAATTGCGTGTCCCGCTACAAAGTAGTCTTTGGAATCCTTCTGATTGCGGCCTAGCCAGACGCCGAGAAGGGTGGTCCCGATGAGGTATGCCGCCAGTACAATAAAATCGAGGGCGGTGAAATTTGTCTTCATTTCACCGCCCTCGATTTGTACTGCTGACCAGCAGCGACTCTACGCAGAGAATGAGCTTCCGCAGCCGCACCCGCCGGTCGAATTCGGATTCTTGAACGTGAACCCCGAGCCCTGCATCGAGGTGCTGTAGTCGATCGTGACGCCGTTCAGGTACTGCGCCGAGAACGGATCGACGAATACGTTGAAGCCTTCGCGCGGGACGATGACGTCGTCCTCAGCGGCGCGATCTTCGATGACGAGGCTGTACTTGAAGCCGCTGCAGCCGCCCGGCTGCACGCTCACGCGAAGCCCGCCCTGCTCGGCCGTGACGCCCTCGGCGTCCATAAACTTCTTGACCTCGACGCCCGCGTTGGGCGTGACGCTGAGATCGATTTCAGGTTGTGACGAAACTGACATTTATCCTCCGGTGCTACATGAAATTTAGGTGGGTACGCCTACTCCGGGTAGTGTTGGCGGCTCCTCCCGGAACGACCGCGCTATCCAGCTGAAGGCCACGACGGCGATGGCCAGCATCACCAGCCCTGGAACGAGGTTTCCCAGCACGAGCTTACCGATCCCGAACAGTGATGAATACACTGCCACGATTCCAGCGATCCAGTTCGTCCAGGCGAGCGCGCCGCCGGGGATGCTTTCCCGCCCGAACCCCGCCCGTTCCGACACCCCGGCCCAGCCGGGGCCCCCAGGCCGCACCCGCCGATAGAATGCTTCCAGCACGCGATCGGGCTCCGGTTTGGTGGCAAAGGTCACCCCTAACCAGACGACTGTACTCACCGCTACGGTAACGAGCATGACCCAGGCATCGGCCCGGAGGTCGCCGTCGGGGAAGCGCGGCTTGATCAGATGGATTGCGGTGACTGAGACAGCGAAAGAGGCGATCATCGCGCTGATCTCGCTCCAGGCGTTGATGCGCCACCAGTACCAGCGAAGGATCAGGACGAGTCCCGTACCCGACCCGAGTGCGAGCAGGAATTTCCAGGCGCCTTCGATCGTTCCGAGATAGTGGGTAACGACCGCGGAGGCGAGGAACAGGAATATGGTGGCCCACCGCGAAATCGCTACGTAGTGCTTCTCGGTGGCAGTCCGGTTGAGGAACCGCTTGTAAAAATCGTTGACGAGGTAGGAAGCGCCCCAGTTGAGCTGGGTCCCGACGGTGGACATGTACGCTGCGGCGAAGCCCGCCATCATGAAGCCACGCCACGGCGTCGGAAGCAGATCCACGAACGCCTGAACGTAGGCCGCTTCGTGATCGTTCGGCACGCACACCGCGCACGTAATGCCGGCCGGATACAGGAGAATCGTGCAAAGTCCGGTGATGATCCAGGGCCACGGCCTGATCGCGTAATGCGCGACATTGAAGAAGAGCGTGGCGAGGACGCCATCGCGCTCAGTTTTGGCGGAAAAGATTCGCTGCGCGACGTACCCGCCGCCGCCGGGCTCCGCACCCGGATACCACGCCGCCCACCATTGCACCGAGAGAAACACGAACAGCGCGAGCAGAGGCATCCAGGCATAGGCCTCGATTCCGTTCGGCCCGATCTTCACCGGAAGCACGGAGAGCGCGGCATCGGCGCTTCCAAAGTGCGCGGTCAGGCCCTCCTTGAGCTTGTCCATTCCGCCCACGGCGCGCACCGAGTACACGGCGAGAACAATGACCGCGCTCATCTTGATGACGAACTGGACGAGATCGGTCCAGAGCACGGCCCACATCCCCGCGCCGGCCGAATACGCAACGGTGATGACGAAGCAGATTCCGACCGCGATGACCTCTCCGGGAACAGTGCGTCCGAGAACGCTGACGTCGCGGAGCCCGAGCGAGATCGTGAGGATCTTGATCATCGCCTTGGTCACCCAGCCCAGGATTATGAGGTTGATCGGGATGGCGAGGTAGAGCGCCCGGAACCCGCGCAGCGCGGCCGCCGGCCGGCCACTGTAGCGGATCTCCGCAAACTCGACGTCGGTCATGACGTGGGCGCGCCGCCACAGGCGGGCGAAGAAGAATACCGTGAGCATTCCGCTCATCAGCATGTTCCACCAGAGCCAGTTTCCGGCGACACCGTGCGCGGAGACGAGACCTGTCACGACGAGTGGGGTATCAGCCGCGAACGTCGTCGCGACCATCGATGCGCCTGCCAGCCACCAGGTCACCTGGCGGCCGGAAAGGAAGTACTCGTTGAGGCTCTCTCCTCCGCGTTTTGTGAAGTAGAGTCCAATGCCCACCGAGAGCATGAAGTAGGCAGCGACAATCGCCCAGTCGATCGCAGTTAGCGCCATTGGTGGTGAGTTGAGGTGGCCAGGCAAGACGCTTGCGTTTGCATTGCTAGCTCGCGTCAGTCAACGTAAAAGGACGCAAAAGAGTATCATTTGTTACGGTCAAACACGACCAACTTACCGGACACCCTTCGATGATGCGATACTATCGGTTGCTCGCAGTTCTCCTTCCAATCTGCGGCGGCTGCGTTGTCATCAGCAAGCAGATCGACCCCACATCGGAGCTCGCCGAGGCCAAGGTCAGGCCGGGCATCACGATTCTTCTCGGCGACAGCATCCAGCTTATCCGTGGGAAGCGCATTGGGCTGCTGACCAACCAGACGGGCATCAACGAGGGGGGAGTTTCCGACATCGACCTGCTCAGAGACAAGAAGGCGCGCGACGCAGCTGTGAGCCTGGTCCAGCTGTTCTCTCCCGAGCACGGGCTGCGTGGAACTGAGGACCGCCAGAACATTGCGAGCGGAATCGACCAGAAGAGCGGGCTGCCCGTTTATTCGCTCTACGGACAGCAGACCATGGCCCCGCCCGACAGCCTTCTGCGCGGACTCGATGCGCTCGTGTTCGATCTCCAGGACATAGGCACACGAACCTGGACGTACGTAGGAGCAATGGTGTACTCGATGCGCGCCGCTTCCCGGGTCCACAAGCCGTTCATCGTGCTGGACCGGCCGAATCCGATCACCGGCTACATCATCGAAGGGCCGGTTCTCGACGCCTCGCTGGCGAATCCCGATGACCCAACGCCCGGACGGCCCGGTCAGGCGTTCGCGCTCTGGCCGATTCCTCTCAGGCACGGGATGACGATGGGAGAGCTGGCTCTCTACTTCAACGACGTCCTCAAGATCCACGCGGACCTGCACGTTGTGCCGGCGCAGGGGTGGAGGCGCGATGTCTGGTTCGACCTGACGGGATTGCCATGGGTGAAGCCCTCACCGAACATGCCGGATATCCACAGTGCGGTGCTCTATCCGGGCCTCGTCGCGTTCGAGGCGACCAATCTTTCGGTGGGTCGGGGAACACCGGAGGCGTTCCAGCGTGTCGGTGCGCCGTGGCTCGACGCCGCTGCCGTGGTCGCGATGCTAAGGGACCGGGAGATTCCCGGCGTTCGGTTTTACAATGAGAGTTTCACCCCCGTAAACGCGAGCGACGGGAAGTACTCCGGCCAGATGATTCCGGGAATCAAGATCGTGGTCATCAACCGCAGCGCATTGCAGGCCGCGCGCGTCGGAGCGAGTCTGCTGTGGGCGATCAACAAGACGGCGGGCACCAGGCTTACGATTCAGAATCGCGACTTCGATCTTCGGTTTGGCTCGCCGTCGGTGAGGGAGGCGCTGCTCCGCGGCGACGATCCGGATGTGCTGATCGACAAGGAGTACAAGTCGGCGTACGCGTTCCGGGAGGCGACGAGGCAGTACCTGATTTATCGGTAACTGAGACCATTGCGTGCGCACTGGCAACTACCGACTTCAAACTGAACGGGATGCGAGGGGTCAGAGGCGTAGATATCAGCGGCTAGTAACTGCGCTGCGACGTTACTAGGTGCCGATCGGGTGTCCCTACCCGGAATTTTCCCGGTAACGTCGGGAGCGTGGTTACTAACTCACTCAGCGCTGTGCCTCTGACATCTCGCATCCCGTTCAGTTGTCGTTTTTCCTTCTTAGGCTACCGGAGCATACGTCTTGCAACGGCAAGCGATGTCCAATCCAACTCTATTGCGTGGAGGCACTGTATGCGTGTTCTCATGGTCTCGCTGTCGATGCTGGCCCTCGCGGCGTGTGGCGGGCGCCAGGTCGAAGTGCGCACCGGTCCCGAGCCCGCGGCTGACGTCGCGCTTCAGCTCACGAACAATCTGAGTCAGGCAGTCAACGTCTATGTCGTCAGCGGCGGCAACGACATCTTTCTGAAGCAGGTCGCGGCAAACAGCGTCGACCACATTCCGGTGGCGGGAGTTCCAGCCGGGGCCACGGTGAATCTCCGCGCCGTCACGGTCGATGGAACGCGCACCTATACCAAGAACAACGTCACCCTTTCCAGCATGTATGACTGGCGCCTGCCGTGACGAGACATGTGTCTCGGCCGTTAGCCAGCGGCTGGAAATAGGTCGTTGAAGGGCTTAATTTTAGGGGGCCGTCGTGTGTCACACGCCGGCCTCTTTTTTCTACGCCGCCAGCCAGTGAACCGGCACGTCGGCTAGCCTGTGCTCACCGCCGGTCCCTGCTGAATGCCAACTCCTACCGATTATCTGAAAAAAGGAGCTCTCCGCGTAATCGAGCCGGCGATCAGCTTTCTGGCGCGCAACAACGTCAGCCCCAACGCGATCACGACCGTCGGAACGCTGTTGACAGTGGCGGCGGGCGTCGTTTACGCGACCGGCCACATCATGACGGCGGGCTGGATAATGGCGGCGACAGCCTTCTTCGATGTCGTGGATGGCGAGGTAGCGAGAAGAACGGGGCGTTCGACGGTTTTTGGCGCGTTCTACGATTCGACGCTCGACCGCGTGGCCGACGGCGCCTTGATGGCGGGACTCACCGTCTTCTATGCGACCAATCCCGTGCACCGCAACCTCTACATGATGGTGGTGTGCCTGCTCGGCATCATCGGGACGTTTCTGGTTTCCTATACCCGCGCGCGGGCAGAATCGCTCGGAATCGATGCAAAGGTCGGCGTGATGCAGCGTCCCGAACGCATCGTGCTCCTGTCGGCTCCCCAGGCGCTGTTCGGCCTTTTCTGGAATGGATGGGTGCTCATCGGCATCATCATCCTTCTCACCGTCACGGCGTGGATCACAGCCGTGCAGCGGATCGCATTCGTCCATCGTTTCACCCAGCACCCTGACTTGAAGCCGATCCGAATCATCAACGATCCGGCTTCACCCACCTCTTCCACGAACCCGTCGAAGCCGGCGGGGATGCCGGCCTCGCGCCGAGCGCAATCTTAATAAAAACGGAGAAAGAAATTGGCCAGATCGTCCTCTGGTAGCGCCCCTAAATCGATAGCACCAGCTACCGGCCGGCTCGGCATTCTTACACCCGGGCTCGGCGCAGTCGCAACAACGTTCATGGCGGGAGTCGAGAGCATCCGGCGCGGCCGCTCCAAGCCGATCGGTTCGCTGACGCAGATGGCGACGATCCGGCTCGGGAAGCGCACCGACAAGCGCGCTCCCCTGATCAAGGATTTCGTTCCCCTCGCCAAGCTCGACGACATCGTGTTCGGCGCGTGGGATCCGATTCCCGACGACGCGCTGACGGCGGCGAAAAAAGCCGGCGTGCTCGAGGATCGGGACATCGAGCCGATAGCGGATTTCCTGAAGGCCATCAAGCCGATGCCCGCGGTGTTCGACAACAAGTACGTCACCCGCATTCACGGAACGAACGTGAAGAAGGGCAAGACCAAGCGTGACCTGGCTGAGCAGCTGCGGCAGGACATGCGTGATTTCAAGGCGAAGAACAAGTGCGATCGACTCGTCATCGTCTGGTGCGCGTCGACCGAGATCTACATCAAGGCCGGACCGCAGCACGCGACCATCGAGCAGTTCGAGAAGGCGATGGAGAAGAACGACGACGCGATCGCGCCGTCGATGCTGTACGCCTGGGCGGCGATCATGGAAGGCATCCCCTTCTGTATGGGCGCCCCCAACCTGTGCGTCGATACACCGGCGCTGATCAAGCTCGCCCAGGACCGCGGTGTCCCGATTTCGGGAAAGGATTTCAAGACCGGACAGACGTGGATGAAGACGATCGTGGCGCCGGGACTCAAGGCGCGCATGCTCGGCCTCAGGGGATGGTATTCGACCAACATCCTCGGCAACCGGGACGGAGAGGTACTGGATGATCCTCAGTCGTTCAAGACGAAGGAGGAGTCGAAGCTCAGCGTCCTGCACACGATTCTGCAGCCCGATCTTTACCCGGACCTGTACAAGGATTTCACGCATGTAGTCCGCATCAATTATTACCCGCCGCGCGGGGACAACAAGGAAGGCTGGGACAACATCGACATCGTCGGATGGATGAATTATCCGATGCAGATCAAGATCAACTTCCTCTGCCGCGACTCGATTCTCGCCGCGCCGATCGTTCTCGATCTCGCGCTGTTCTCCGACTTCGCGCACCGCGCCGGCATGAAGGGAATCCAGGAATGGCTGTCGTTCTACTACAAGAGCCCGATGGTCGCGGCAGGCCTGGAGCCTGAGCACGATCTCTTCATCCAGCAGACGAAGCTGAAGAACACGCTCAGGCATCTCATGGGTGAGGATCAGATCACGCACCTCGGCCTGGAGTATTACGCGTGATGCTTCGCCGCCTCGCGTTCGTGTCTGCGTTGGCGGCGGGGCTCACGAGCTGCGGTTCGAATCCGAAGGCCATCGAGCTCAGACTGTGGTCGGATAGCTACGCCTTCAGGGTGACAGTGGATCCGATGCCGCCGAGGGCGCTGGAGCCGGTGGCCTATCGCATGGTGGTGCAGGACAAGAAGACGGGCCAGCCAATCGAGACCGGGGAAGGAAGAATTTTCGCGACGAGCGCGGACCGTGCCAACACCAGCGACGGTTTCAAAAAGGAAAAAGAGGTCGGCACGTACTCGGGGAGGCTGTTCTTCGCGACCAGCGGGGACTGGGCGGTGGCGATTCAGTTCCGCCGCGAGAAGAATCCGCGCATGCCGCTCGAGCGCGTCGACTGGATTCAGACGGTCCGTTCCGCCAGTGAGCCGGGCACCTGATTCTCATATGCGCCATTTTTTCAGAACACAGCTCACGCCGGTGGATGTACTGCGGATCGCGGACGAATTCTTTCCCGAGATCGGGCTGGAGCGCACCGGGCACACGGCGCGATCGCGAACGTTCGCTGGAGATCTTGGCACGCTGCAGTTGAGCGTGCGCAAGGAGGGCGGCCACTACACGTTCGCCGAGATTTCGACGGATCAGACGGGAGAGAGCCGCCTCGACCGCAACGCGAAGAAGTTCTTCGTCACGCTGCACAAGGCGGGGGATCCTCGCCACCGCATCGAAGCGGCTTACTAACATGGCGCGGTCCGGTGCCGCCGCGTCGAGGCCGGCGAATCTGACGAAAGATTCCGCCCGCTCCCATTCGGGTGGATCTCTCTCTCGCGAGCAGAAGCTCGAGCTGTACTACTACATGCGGCTGACGCGCTCACTGGAAGAGCGGTTGGTCAATCTCTATCGGCAGACCAAGGTCGTGGGCGGACTTTTCCGCTCGCTGGGCCAGGAAGCGGACGCCGTCGGCAGCGCCTACGCTCTCGATCGCTCGAAGGGCGATGTGCTGTCGCCTCTCATCAGGAATCTCGGGTCGATGCTCGTGCAGGGCGCGAAGCCCAACGAGATCGTCAAGCAGTACATGGCCAAGGGCGATTCGCCGACGCGCGGGCGCGAGCTGAATATCCACTACGGTGATCTCGAGCGTGGATTCATCGGCCAGATATCGCACCTGGGCGACATGGTTCCGGTGATGGCGGGCGTAACGCTCTCGTTCAAGCTGAGGAAGGAAAATCGCGTTGGCCTCGTGTACGTCGGCGATGGCGCCACATCGACCGGGGCTTTTCACGAGGGAATCAATTTCGCCGCCGTGCAGCGTTGCCCGCTCGTCGTGGTCGTCGAGAACAACGGCTACGCCTACTCGACGCCCCTCAGCAAGCAGACCGCCGCGAAGCAGCTCGTCGACAAGGCGATCGGGTACGGAATCGCGGGCGAGCAGGCGGACGGCAACGACGTGATCGCGACCTACGAAGTGACGAAGCGAGCGGTGGACCGCGCGCGCTCGGGCGGCGGGGTCACGCTGATCGAGCTCATTACCTACCGCAGAAAGGGGCACGCGGAGCACGACAATCAGTCGTACGTGCCGCCGGGAGAGATCGACCGGTGGGCGAGCGGGAACGATCCGATCGATCGCTACGCGAAACGGCTAATAGGCGAAGGATTCGACAAGAAGGAGCTGGATGCCGTCGATGTGCGAGTGAAGGACGAGATCGACCGCGCGACAGACGAGGCCGAAGCGTCGCCGATGCCCGATCCAACTGATGCACTCGTGGGGCTCTACGCCGATCCACCAGTGGTCGCGCCGCTCTGGTTCAGAGAGGGGATCAAGTCGGCGGTGGACGTTCACGAGCGCCCTTCGAGCTGGGGGACGCACGATGTCTGAGATCACTTACCTGGGGGCCATTCGCGAAGGTTTGTTCGAGGAGATGGAGCGCGACAAGAACGTGTTCTGTCTCGGCGAAGACATCGGCGCTTACGGAGGCGCGTTCAAAGTCACCGAAGGATTGATGGCGAAGTACGGCGAGCAGCGGGTGATCGACACGCCGATCTCGGAAGCAGCCATCATCGGGGCCGCCGCGGGTGCCGCGCACATGGGAATGCGCCCCGTGTGCGAGATGCAGTTCATCGACTTCATCTCGACGGGTTACGACATGCTGACAAACTACGTCGCGACGGCGCGCTATCGCGCGATGCTTCCGTGCCCGATGGTGGTGCGCGGGCCGAGTGGGGGGTACGTGAGGGGAGGCCCCTTTCACTCGCAAAGCCCCGAAGCGGCGTTTCTGCACACCCCCGGTCTAAAGATCGTGTATCCAGCGACCGCGAGCGACGCCAAAGGATTGCTGAAATCAGCGATTCGCGACGACGATTGCGTGCTCTACTTCGAGCACAAGTATCTCTACCGACGCATCAAGGAAGAAATGCCGTCCGGCGATCATCTTACGCCGATCGGGAAAGCACGGATCGCCCGGGAAGGGAAGGACGTCTCGATCATCACTTATGCGGCGACGGTCTGGAAAGCGCTCGATGCGGCGGAACAGGTAGATAAGGAAGACGGACTCTCGGTCGAGGTCGTCGACCTTCGTACGCTATTGCCGATGGACGATGACGCGATCACCGCGACCGTCAAGAAAACGAATCGCGTTCTGATTGTGCACGAGGATACCCGGACTGGCGGCGTGGCCGGCGAGATCACGGCGCGGATCAACGAGAGCGCGTTCGAGTGGCTCGACGCTCCGATACTCCGCGTTACCGCGGCAGACGTGCCGCTGCCCTATTCTCCGCCGCTCGAGGATTACGTGCTTCCGCAGACGTCGGACATAGTCGTTGCGCTCCGGAAGCTTGCCGCCTACTGATGGCCTTACTGGAGTTGGATCGCGGGGAGATCATCGCGCGCAACATCGGTGTTGGTTGCATGACGACATTCGCGGGGTTTTTCAGCGGCGGAATTGTCGCGGTGCTGATCGCGAAGTTTGTCGGAAGCATGCAAGGCTGTAAGCCAGTCGAGGGCCTTCCGGCGTGCAATTGGTGGGTGTATGCTGGTGTTGGGGCGGTGCTTGGCGCACTCACGCTGCCAGTTCTTGCATTGATACGGCTGAATCGAAGAAGGTCGGAGAGATAAGCGAACCAGGGAGAAGCGTTGGCACGAGTAGACATCATCATGCCGCAGATGGGCGAGTCGATTGTCGAGGGCACGCTTTCGAAGTGGCTGAAGAAAGTGGGCGACGAGGTTAAGCGCGACGAGCCGATCTTCGAGATCTCGACTGACAAGGTCGACGCGGAAATCCCGGCGCCGGCGGCCGGAGTGCTTGCCGAGATAATCGTGAAGGAAGGGGAGACCGTGGCGGTGCAAACCGTCGTCGCGCGGCTGGAGACCGAAAAGGGCGCAGCTCTGGGGGCGGGCGAACCGGCCGCGACGCTCGACTCAGCGGCGTCTCAGCCTGCTGCTGCCCAGCAGCCAGGGAAGGGAGCGTCATCGCCCACCCCCCAACGGGAAGCTAGCCCCGCCGGCGCTCCGGCGCGTCAGCAACCGGCCGCGCCCGCAATCGCCGCATCATACTCCGGCAACGGCAACTCGTTCGAGGATCGCGTGCGCACAAAATCCTCCCCGCTCGTCCGAAAGATTGCGGCCGAGCACGGGGTGAACATCGCGTCCCTCCTCGGCTCGGGCGTCGCCGGACGGGTGACCAAGCGCGACATACTCGGCTTCATCGAATCGGGCGCGTCCACAACGATTGCCGCGCCGGGAGTTCGCATTGGCGGCGCGCCAGGCAGCCACGCGCTGCCGCTGCCCGAGCCCTGGGCTGGCGACGTCGTCGAGCCCATGTCCAAGATGCGCGCGCTCATCAGCGAGCACATGGTCGCGTCCCGGCACACGTCGGCTCACGTCTCGTCGTTCATCGAAATCGACTTCACGCGCGTCGCCCGCATTCGCGCGAAGAAGCGCGCGGAGTTCGAAGCCGCGACCGGACAGAAGCTCACCTACATGCCCTTCATCATCAAAGCGGTGACGCAGGGGCTGCAGGCGTTTCCGGTGATGAATTCGTCCGTGGCCGGCACGAACGTCATCTACAGAAAGCAGATCAACATCGGCGTGGCAGTCGCACTCGACTGGGGACTCATCGTCCCCGTGATCAAGCACGCCGACGATCTTTCGCTTTCCGGAATCACACGCGCGCTCAACGATCTGGCAGCGCGTGCCAGAGCCAAGAAGCTCTCTCCCGAAGAGGTTCAGGAAGGCACGTTCACCATTACGAATCCGGGGGTATTCGGGTCGCTCACGGGAACGCCGATCATCAACCAGCCGCAGGTCGCCATTGTCTGCGTGGGCGCCATCGAGAAGCGCCCGAAGATCCTTCCAGGCGCCGACGGTGAGGACACGATCGCGATCCGCACCTGCGCTTATTTTTCAATATCGTTCGATCATCGCGTGATCGACGGGGCGGTCGCGGATCAGTTCCTCGCCTTCGTCAAGAAAACAATAGAAACTTTTCCTGAGACCGGACTCTAAGATGCCCAAGGCTCTCACGATTCAGCGCTCGACAGTTCCTTCGACCGAGCGTACGAACTACACGAACCGACTCAAGGCGATGCGCTCCCACTACGCGGCCGCGAATTGCCGTTTCTGGGTGTTCGAGGAGTCGTCGCTTCCGGGCGCGTTCATAGAATTCACAGAAGCCGACGACGAACAGACGCTCACCACCGCGCACGCCAGCGCGCCGCACAAGACACTGGATCCATCGCGCGTGTATCTGGAGGTCCAGCTTTAAGATGCCGGCCCGCTCGCTTCAGATAGACGGTCACAAATGGGATATCCATCCCTCCGGTTACATCACCCAGTACACACAGGATGAGTACGCACTGATATTCTCGCGGGACGCGGGCAAGGGGCGCGAAGTGCGCGTCACGCGCTATTCGCCGCAGGGCACGCGCTCGCGCGAGCAGGCGTTCGCCGAGTTGTCAGATGCGCAGCTGAAGGAGCTCTTCGAACAGTCGCAGCCGAGCTTTACTTCGCCTGAGGCCGGCTACGCGCGGTGAGCGCGGATGCGGGCCGGCCGGCGTTCGTCGACCTGCACACTCACTCGACCGCCTCTGATGGCACCCTCCCTCCCGAGGGAGTAATCGAGGCCGCCGAGCGCTGCGGACTGACCGCGCTAGCGCTCACGGATCACGACACGATCGATGGAGTTCCCGCGGCGCGCTCGGCCGGTGAGCGACTTGGCATTCGCGTAATCGCCGGAGTGGAGCTGAGCGCGTTTCAGGGTGAGCACGAGGTCCACCTGCTGGCGCTCCACCTCACCCACCTCGAGGGTTTGGAGAAGCGTCTCAGCGAGCTGCGCGCCTCGCGGTACACGCGTGCCCAGAAGATCGTGGACAAACTCAACACGCTCGGCATTCCGCTGACGCTGGACGAGGTGCTTCAGCAATCGAACGGCGGAGCCGTCGGACGTCCGCACGTGGCGCGCGCACTGATCGCGCGCGGCATGGTGCACGATTTTCGGGGTGCGTTCACGAAATATCTCGGCAACGCCGGGAGCGCGTTCGTCGCCAAGGAGCATCTCTCGATCGAGGATGCGATCGCGATCGCGCACGAGGCCGGCGCGCTGGCGATCTGGGCGCATCCAGGCGACGGCGGGAGACGCGAGAGGCTCGAGCTCCTGATCGCGGCGGGACTCGATGGCCTGGAGATAAAGCATCCCGGCCATTCATCGGAGGACGTCAAGCGGCTGCAGGCGCTCGCTGATTTCTTCAACCTCGTGCCGAGCGGTGGATCGGATTGGCACGGAGCGCCGGACGGATCGCGCCGCCTCGGAATGATGAACGTGCCGCTCAAGTGGCTGGAGCGGCAGGATGAGAAAGTCGCGTCAGTCGCATCTTCGCAGAGCGCGCCATGAGGACCGACTAATGGAACTGGATAGTCGCGTTGCACTCGTCACCGGCGCGGGGACGCGCGTCGGACGCGTGATTGCGCTCGCGCTCGGCAAGGCCGGCATGCGCGTGGGCGTCCATTACTCCGGATCGGAGGAGGGCGCGCGCCAGACCGTCGACGAGATAATCGCGGCGGGGAGCGACGCGGTGACGCTCCCGGGCGATCTGACTGATCCCGCGATCGCCCCCAGACTAGTCGAGCACGCCATGAGGGTTTTTGGAGAGCTCGATGTCCTCGTCAATTCGGCGGCGGTGATGCTGCGGACGCCGGTCGGCGAAGTCCTGGTCGAGGACTGGGACGCGATGTTCGCGCTGAATCTGCGCGCGCCCTTTTTCCTGTGTCAGTCGGCGGCGCGAGCGATGGGGGAGAGGGGTGGCGCGATCGTGAACATCGCCGACCTGGCTGCGTTCGAGACGTGGAGAGGATACGTCCCGCACTCGATCACCAAAGCGGGCATCGTGCAGATGACGCGCGGTCTCGCGCACGCGCTCGCGCCCAAGATCCGTGTCAACGCGGTCGCTCCGGGTTCTGTGCTTCTGCCGGAAGGATGGACGCAGGAGCAAGCCGACAAGCTCATCGCAACCACGCCGCTGGGAAGGCTGGGCAGCCCCGACGATGTGGCGCAGGCGGTACTCTACCTCCTCGGCGCCGACTACGTGACAGGCGAGACGATTATCGTCGACGGAGGCCGTCACGTTCGTTACTGACGACGCGAAGACACGCGCCGTCGCGGTATATTTCACCCGTAGAGTGTTTTCTCAGTAGCACTTCTTTTCAGGTGAATCCTTTGGCGACAGTGCGTGAATACGACGTTGTCATCGTAGGAGCCGGTCCGGCGGGAATGACAGCCGCGCTCTACACAGGTCGCGCGATGCTGCGCACCGCGGTCGTCGAGCGCGGATTTCCTGGTGGAGAGCTGCTGAATACCGAGTATCTCGACGATGTAATTGGTTTCCCGAAGATCCTCGGATATGAGCTGGCGGAAAAGTTCGCGGCTCACGCCAAGCAGTTCGGCGCCGAGTTCTTCGAGACTACGGCCGTGACATCAGTGACGAAAATGCCCGACGGGTATTTCCACACCGAGACCGAGAACGGCGACATCTTTCGCTCGCCCGCCGCGATCGTGACCGCCGGCGGAACTCCAATCAAGCTCGGGATTCCGGGCGAGCTGGAGCACGCGGGGAAGGGAGTGTCGTACTGCGCGATCTGCGATGCGGCATTTTTCAAGCAGCAGATCGTCGCCGTGGTCGGCGGCGGAGACGCCGCTTGCGAGGAGGCCGACTTCCTCACGCGGTACGCGAGCAAGGTATATCTGATCCATCGCCGTCACGAGTTCCGGGCGTCGAAGATTCTCCAGCGGCACGTGTTCGACAATCCGAAGATCGAAGTGATCTGGGACACGATCGCGGAGAAGGTCGAGGGCGATCCGCAGCAAGGGATGACCGGCCTCCGCCTGCACAATCTGGTGACGCGGGAGCGGACGTTCCTCGACGCGACCGGTTTGTTCATCTTTGTCGGGTTCCGGCCGAACACGGGTGTGATTGCCGGGCACTTCGATCACGACGTGATGGGTTACGTGCTCACGGACAACGCGATGATGTCCTCGATCCCGGGCCTTTTCATTGCCGGCGATCTGAGGGCGCAGCTCACGCGCCAGGTCACGACGGCGTCGGGTGACGCGACGACGGCGGCAATAGCCGCGGACAAATACATCACGCGCTTCAAGGAGACGGAGCGCGAAGGCACGGGCGAGGCCACGCGGGAAGCCCTGGAGAGCTCCCACACCAGCGCGGGAGGATATACCTGATGCGTGCGCAGGCGGGAGAGTAGCGGTGTACGTCAAGACAATCACCGTCGGAGCGTTTCAGGAGAATTCCTACCTGGTGGTGGACGATCGTTCGAGCCGGGCGGTGATAGTCGATCCGGGGAGCGAGGGCGAGCGGCTTGTGGAGGCAATCGACCGTTCAGGGGCGACGCTAGAGGCGATCTGGATTACGCACGCTCACGTGGATCATGTCGGCGCGATCGCGTTTGTGAAGCGAAAATGGGATGTGCCGATCTATCTGCATCCGCTCGACCGCCGGCTCTACGATGCCGCGGGGCTGCAGGCGCAGGTATATGGCCTTCCCTTCGAAGAGCCGCCGGCCCCCGACCACGAGTTCGCGGATGGCCAGCAGATCAAGGTCGGGGACGCCGAGATGACAGTGTTGCACGCGCCCGGGCACTCTCCCGGCCACGTCGTCATCCACGGCAACGGAATCGCGCTGGTTGGCGACTGCCTGTTCGCGGGATCCATCGGCAGAACCGATCTTCCCTTCTCGAATCCGCCGCAGCTGGCGGCGTCGCTGGAGAAAATTTCGGCGCTCCCTCCCGAGACGGTGGTTTATCCCGGCCACGGCATGGAGACGACGATTGGGCAGGAGCGGTTGTCGAATCCGTTTCTGAACGGCACCGCCCGCATTGTGGGACGCTAACTTGGATTTTCAGAGGCAACGACCATGAGCGACAACACTCGCACCGAGAAGGATCCGCTGGGCACGCTCGAAGTTCCCGCCGACGCGCTTTACGGCGTGCAGACTTTGCGCGCCGTGCAGAACTTTCCAATCAGCGGACTGCGGCCGCTGCCGGCCTTCATCGACGCGACAGTGCGGATCAAGCGCGCGGCGGCGCTGACGCACAGGGAAACGGGACGGCTCGACCCGAAGATCGCGGACGCGATCGTGAAGGCCGCAGACGAGGTTCTCGCCGGCAAGCACCGCGAGCACTTCGTCGTCGACGTCTATCAGGCGGGCGCGGGCACGTCGCACAACATGAACGTCAACGAAGTGCTGGCGAACCGCGCCAACGAGATCCTCGGCGGCAAGCGCGGCGCGTACTCGCCGGTTCATCCGAACGATCACGTCAACATGGCGCAGTCGACGAACGACGTGATTCCCACCGCGATCCGTCTCGCCTGTCTGAGCGAGCTCGGCGGTCTGGAGAAGGCGTTCGAAGGACTCGCAAAGGAGTTCGGGAAGAAGGGGAAGGAGTTCGACGAGGTGCTGAAATCCGGCCGCACCCACCTCCAGGACGCGATGCCGATCAGGCTTGGACAGGAGCTCGACGCGTACGCCGGGTCGCTGCGCCGTGGCCTCAAGCGCGTAGTCGAAGCCGCGGACTATCTGCGCGATCTGGGAATCGGTGGCAGCGCCGTCGGGACCGGAGTGAACGTCGAGCCCGAGTATCCGAAGCTCATGGTCAAGCACCTTCGCGAATCCGCGAAAGTGGAGCTGCGCGAGGGTAAGGACCGCATCCAGCTGATGCAGAGCATGGGCGACGTCGCGGGGTTCAGCTCGCAGCTGAGAGTCCTGGCGCTCGATCTGAGCAAGATCGCGAGCGATCTGCGCCTGCTCGCCAGCGGACCGCGCACCGGCCTCGACGAGATCCGTCTGCCGGCGGTGCAGCCGGGCTCATCCATAATGCCCGGCAAGGTCAATCCATCGATTCCGGAGATGGTGAACCAGGTCTGCTTCCAGGTATTCGGCAACGACGCCTGCGTGAGCGTCGCCGCCGAGCACGGCCAGCTCGAGCTGAACGTCATGATGCCGGTGATTGCGCACAACGTTCTTTTCTCGATGATGATCCTGCGGAATTCGGCGCGTGTGTTCGCGGAGAAGACGGTGAAGGGGATCGAGGCGAACGACGAGCAATGCAGGTACTGGCTCGAGCGCTCGGCCGCTCTGGCGACGGCGCTCGCGCCGCAGATAGGCTACGCGCGCGCCGCCGAGATCAGCAAACAGTCGGTGAAGGAGAACGTGCTGATCCGTGATCTGGTGAAGCGGGAGAAGGTGCTGCCGGACAAGGAGATCGACGAGGTGCTCGATCTCAGGAAAATGACGGAGATTGGCGTTCCGGGCGGGAAGCACGGCGGGGGTTCCGCCGGGTAAAGGAACTGCAACTGAACAGGCGGGAGGCGTCAGTGGCGTAGTTGCCAGTGATTTAGTTCACTACGCCCTGACTTATTCCTGTGGCGTTCTGGCGACTGCTTGTGCCCGGCACGCCAGTAGTAAAGTCGGGGCGTCGTAAACTATCAAACTGGCATCTATGCTACTCACGCCTCCCGCCCGTTCAGTTGCAGTTAAACCCAGTATCGCCGGCTAGGAGGCCGCTCCCCTTGTCCGAACCGCCTGCAATCCCTATCCTGAGTACATGCGGATAACCACCTGGGCTGAGTACGGCGTGATTTGCGCGCTCAACCTCGCCAAGCGCACCGATCTCGGACCGGTGAACGGGCGGGAGATCGCGCGGCAGGAACGCCTTCCGGCCGACTACGTCGAACAGATTCTCCTGAGACTGCGGCGCGCCGGCGTCATCGCGAGCACGCGCGGCGCGAGGGGTGGATACGTTCTGGCGCGGCCGCCGGCCAAGATTTCCATCAGAGACGTGATCCACGCTTCGGAGCTCGAGACGTTCGATCTGCACTGCGTGAGTCATCCGGTCGAAGAGGAGCGCTGCTCCGCGTCGCACAGCTGCAGCATCAGGCCGGTGTGGGTGATGTTGCAGCACCGAATCGACGACGTGCTGCAGGGTGTGAGTCTCGCCGACCTCATGCACGACGAGCCGACGGTGCGCGAGCGGGTGGGATTGCCGAGCGCGGGGCGAAGCGGACCGGAGAAAGCCGGTCTCCCGATTCTAGAGACGGTCTAGATTTCCAGACCGGATGCAGAAACGGCGCGCCTGACTGAGCAGACGCGCCGTTCTTTTTTATGTGCCGAAGGGGGGACTCGAACCCCCACGGGCTTGCACCCACTGGCTCCTGAAGCCAGCGCGTCTACCAGTTCCACCACTCCGGCATGCTCTGCTTCGAAGATAGAAAGCGCGGATAGTGAAGTCAACGCGAGCGCTTTCCCAGCATCGTTGTTGCGTCTAACTTGAGCACGAAGTCAAATGGCAGAGACAGTCGAGAAGGATGCGAAAGAGTCAATCACGCGGAACAAACGCGCGAGACACGACTATCACATCATCGACACCTGGGAAGCGGGCATGGTTCTGACCGGCAGCGAAGTCAAGTCGCTTCGGAACGGAAAGGCCAACATCTCTGATTCCTACGCGATCGTTAAGGATGGAGAGGTTTTCCTGCTCAACCTGCACATATCGCCTTACGAACAGGCGAGCTACTACAATCACGAGCCCACGAGGACGCGGAAACTCCTGCTGCATCGGAAGGAGATCCGCAAGATGATCGGCGCCGTCGAGCGCCAGGGGCTGACGCTGATTCCGCTGGAGCTCTACTTCAAGCGCGGAAAGGCGAAAGTCGCGCTTGCCCTGGGCAAGGGCAAGAAGCTCTACGACAAGCGCGCGGATGAAAAGCGCCGCGACGATGAGCGCGACATGCAGCGCGCGGTGCGCACTCGATGATCGCCTTCTTTCTGGCGGTGCAGATCGCCGGCGCGTCCGCCACGACGTCCGCTCCGACTTTCATCATCGTCCGCGACGGTCAGGCTACGACGTCGATTCCCGTCACGATCAACGACGGTGAGCCCTGCGTGCGCGCGGATGTGCTGATGAGGGCCATGAAGGGAATGCTGATCACGGGCACCAACCTCCACTTCACGCTGGCGCTGCCGCGCGCCCGTCTGGACCTGATCGATGGGATTCCATTCGCCAAGTTCGATACGCTGACGGTGCCGCTCACGCGCCCGCCGCAGGTGCGCGGGGGACAACTGTACCTGCCGTTCCAGTTCGTGAGCGAGGTGATTCCTCGCTATGGCGGAGGCTACTTCTATGACGTCGCGCAGGGGGAGTTGCGGACTTTTGCGTTGACGGCTGTCAGTCGCGCGCCGGCTCCGGCGGTCACTGCCGCGCCGCCGCAGGCGCCCGTCCGAACGCGGGCCGCGCCCAGGAGTTCCGCGCCGAAAGTCGTCGTCATCGATGCGGGCCACGGCGGCCCCGATCGCGGGATGATCGGTCCGATCGGCACACCGGCGTGGTTCACCGAGAAAGATGTAACGCTGTCGGTGGCGAAGAAGCTCGCGACAGTGCTTCGCGCCCGCGGGTTCGAAGTGTTGATGACGCGAACGACGGATACTCTGATCGCGCTTTCCGACCGCGGCCGCATGGCCAACAGCAACCACGGCGACGTGTTCATCTCGATCCATTGCAACGCTCCGGGGAGCAACACCGCCGCCGGCGCTCGCGAGCGCGGGTTCGAGACGTACTTCCTGGCCGAGGCGAAAACAGAGGACGAGCGACGCGTCCAGGACATGGAAAACGAATCGGTGAAGTTCGAGACCGGGGCCAACGCGCCGAAGGGAGACCCGCTCAACTTCATCATCACCGACATGGCGCAGAACGAAGACCTGCGCGAGTCGAGCGATCTGGCTCAGACCATTCAACAGGGCCTGATCGACGTGCACCCTGGCCCGAACCGCGGCGTACAGCAGGCGAATTTCGCCGTGTTGCGCGGGTCGTACATGCCGGCGGTGCTGGTCGAGATCGGGTTCGGCAGCAACCAGTCGGAGGCGACGTATCTGAGCGACCAGGCGAATCAGCGCGCGTTGGCGAGAAACATCGCCGTGTCGGTGATCGCCTACCTCGCGCACTACGATTCCCGAATTGGGGGCGCCCGGTAGCGGTGACTCCCTCCGCGCTCGCAGTCACCGTCGCGGGAATCGAATTTCAAAATCCGGTATTGCTTGCCGCTGGCACGGCTGCCTACGGTCGCGAGCTCGCGCGCGTGATCGATCTCGACGCACTGGGAGGGCTCGTCACGAAGGCGGTGAGTGTCGAGCGGCGTCATGGAGCGCGAGCGCCGCGCGTCGCTGAGTTCGATGGCGGCATGATCAACGCGGTTGGGCTCGCGAATCCCGGCGTCGAGGAGGTGAGGGCCGAGCATCTCCCCTGGCTCGCGAACAACCTGCGACGGGCGAGAGTCCTGGTGAACGTGGTCGGGAATCAGGTGGAGGAGTTCGCCGCCGTGGTGTCGATGCTCGACGATTCGCCGGCGGTCTCGGGTTACGAGCTGAACGTGAGCTGCCCCAACGTGAGAGCGGGTGGGCTGGAGTTCGGCGCCGATCCGCAATCGCTCACTGAGGTCGTGAGCAGAGCCCGCAGGGCAACGCAAAAGCCGATCTTCGTCAAGCTGTCGCCGACGTTGCAGGACATCGGACGGACCGCGCAAACGGCGGCCGACGCGGGAGCCGACGGGATCTCAGTGGTGAACACATTGCCCGGCCTCCTGATCGATGTCGACACGCGGAAACCTGCGCTCGGCTTCGGCACCGGTGGTGTCAGCGGGCCCGGACTCTTGCCCGTCGGCGTGCTGGCGACGCACAAGGTCGCGAAAGCCGTGCGCCTGCCGGTGATCGGCGTTGGAGGAATATCCGCGGCGACAGACATCGTTCAGTATGTGATCGCCGGCGCATCGCTTGTCGCGATCGGGACCGCCGCGATGCAGCAGCCCAGACTTCCCGAGAAGCTCGTCGGCGACCTCGAGCGCTGGTGCAAAGAGAAGGGTGTAACTTCGTTGGGCGACCTTCGCGGATCTCTACAGTGGGAGAACTGAAGTGACGCCTCATCAGCGACCTGCGGCAACGCGACCGAAAGTCGCGACGCGGAGCGCGCCGGCAAGCTGGCGGCGGCCGATTCCGATCGTGGCCCTCGATTTTCCACGCGCCGATCTCGCGCTCGCGATGGTCGAGCGGCTGGGTGACGCGTGCAAGTTCTACAAGGTCGGCGGCGAGCTTTTTACCGCAGCCGGCCCGCAGATCGTCCAGACACTCCGCGCACTCGGCAACGACGTATTTCTCGATCTCAAGCTTCACGACATTCCGAACACGGTCAAAGGCGCGGCCCGGAGCGCCGCCTCGATCGGGGCCAAGCTTCTGACGGTTCATGCGAGCGGGGGTCGCGAGATGATCGAGGCGGCGGTCGAGGGAGCGGGCCCCAGCTGTGGGGTGCTCGGCGTGACGATTCTCACCTCGCTCGATGCCGCGATGCTGCGCAGTGCCTGGGGCCGAAAGTCGCTCGAGGTGTACGGTGAGGTTCTCCGTCTCGCCGGAGATTGCGCGGCGGTGGGCGCCCATGGGGTGGTCTGCAGCGGGCTGGAGGCCCAGAAAATCGGGGCGAAGTACGGCGAGAAGCTGAAGCTTCTCGTCCCCGGGATCCGGCCGGCCGGCGGAAGAACCGACGACCAGAAGCGGACGGTCACGGCGGCGGAGGCGGCAAAGGCGGGGGCGAACTACATCGTGCTGGGTCGGATGATCACGGAGGCCAAGGACCCTGCGTCAGAGCTGAGATCAGTGATGAAAACCATCTAGTCCGGGGCTGGGATTTGGGCGCGGGGCTGGCATCCACAAAACCAAAGCAGGGAGCCGAAGTCTTTGCAGCCTGCTAGCTGGGAGCTTCCATACTGGCGTTAACGATTCGCGGAGTCGCGGATCGCCCGGACTTCACCACGTGGACTTGGCAGTCTTCCTAACCCCCTCTGGCATCACACTTTGACCCAGCTTGGTGGCTTGCTTTACCCGTCCTGGCCGTGTAATTTTAAAGGCTAACCTCGGAAATTTTTGGAGGGCTTCGGCCCTTTTTGCCCATCAAGTGGGGAGTTGGACGTGAAAGTTCGCAGCAGCGTGAAGCCGATCTGTGAGCACTGCAAGGTCATCAAAAGACAGGGCGTGACTCGCATCATCTGCAAGCGCAATCCAAAACACAAGCAGAAGCAGGGCTGACAATGGCACGTATTGCTGGCGTGGATCTCCCGCGCGAAAAGAAGGTCGAGATTGGCCTTACGTACATCTTCGGCATCGGGCGCGCGACGGCCCGAAAGATTCTTGCGTCGACCGGCGTCAACTCCGAGCAGCGCATTCGCGACCTGAACGACACCGATACGAACCGGCTTCGTCAGGCGATCGAGAAGGACATCCGCGTCGAGGGCGCGCTGCGCACCGAGATCGCGATGAACATCAAGCGCCTCATGGACATTGGCAGCTACCGCGGGATCCGTCACCGCCGCGGGCTCCCGGTTCGTGGTCAGCGCACGCACACCAACGCCCGTACGAAGAAGGGCCCACGCCGCGCAATCGCCGGCAAGAAGAAGGTAACGAAGTAATCCTATGGCTATTGGAAAGAAAGCAAAGCGCGTGATCGAGGCGGAAGGAATCGCCCACGTCAGCGCGACGTTCAACAACACGACGATCACGATTACCGATATTCACGGGAACACCATTTCGTGGGGCTCGTCGGGCAAGGCAGGCTTCAAGGGATCGAAGAAGTCCACGCCGTTCGCGGCCACCGTTGCGGGCGAGCAGGCCGGACGTGAAGCCGTCACGCTCGGCGTTCGGCGCGTGCAAGTGAGAGTGCAGGGACCGGGATCGGGACGCGAGTCCGCGATTCAGGCGCTCGTCACCGCCGGCCTCCAGGTCAAGTCGATCAAGGACGTGACGCCGATTCCGCACAACGGCTGCCGTCCTCCCAAGCGTCGGAGAGTCTAGCCGATGCGTTATACAGATGCGAGCTGTCGCCAGTGCCGCCGAGAGGGAACGAAGCTTTTCCTCAAGGCGACCAAGTGCTTCACCGAGAAGTGCCCAGTCGAACGTCGTCCGACGCCGCCGGGACAGCACGGCTCATCGACGGCCCGCCGTCGCAAGTTGTCGGAGTATTCGAAGCAGCTCCGTGAGAAGCAGAAGATCAAGCGCATCTACGGGGTCAGCGAGCGGCAATTCCGTAATACCTTCGAGCGGGTCGCACCGCTCCCGGGAATCACGGGACACAATCTCCTGGCCGCGCTGGAGTCGCGCCTCGACAACGTCGTGTACCGCATGGGATTCGCGGGCAGCCGCAAGGCGGCGCGCCAGCTCGTTCGGCACCGTCACGTCGAGGTGAATCAGAAGTCGGTGGACATCCCGAGCTTCCTCGTGCAGCCGGGACATGAGATTCGCGTCCGCATGAAGTCGCGCGAGCAGGCGAGCGTGATGGCGGCGATGGATCAGTCCAGCCGTGGCGCTCCGCTTTCATGGATCGCGGTGGATCGCGAGACGTTCAGCGGCAAGATGCTCGAGAGACCGACCAGAGCGAACATTCCGATCGCCGCGCAGGAACAGCTGGTGGTCGAGCTTTACTCGAAGTAAGAGACAGCATTCGGTTCGCGATCCAAGTAACGGTTGTAGCACCTGCTCGCTCGCGAGCCGTAGAATCAGGCCGAAGTTGAAATTTGTTTTGACAACACACACAGCAGGACGAGACCCTAACTCTCGTTACGGGCTCACCGCGCGTTAGGGGCGGGGTGGCACGTTCAAGGAATCGAAAAAAATGGCAACCGCAATTGATCTCCGGGGACTTGTCCGTCCGCAGCTAGTCGAAGCGACGAAGCGCGAAGACAATCCCAACATCGCAGAATTCCGCCTTCAGCCGCTCGAGCGCGGATTCGGACACACCCTGGGGAACGCCATGCGGCGTCTTCTCCTTTCGTCGCTGCGCGGCTCGGCCGTGTGGGGATTCCGCATCGACGGCGTTCTGCACGAGCACCAGACCATCCCGGGCGTCGTCGAGGACGTCCACCAGATCATCGGCAATCTCAAGACGCTCACGCTCACTCTCGACGAGGGTGTGGAGAACACCGTTCTCCGCATTACCAAGAATTCACCGGGTCCCGTAACCGCCGCTGACATCGAAGGTCAGGGCGGCGTCACCATCGTCGACCGCAACCAGCACCTCTTCACGCTGCAGGGCGACCGCGAGATCAACGTCGAGCTGTACGTCGGCCGTGGCCGCGGCTACGTCCAAGCCGATCAACACGTCGTCGACAAGACGCTGCCGGTGGATGTCGTCCGCATCGATTCGATCTACAATCCGGTTCGCCGCGCCAACTTCGCCGTCGCTGAGACGCGCGTTGGCCAGCGCACGGACTACGACCGCTTGACGCTCACGGTCGAGACCGACGGCACCGTTACGCCGGAAGAGGCGGTGAGCTACGCGGCCGCGCTGGCGCAGACGCACTTCCAGTATTTCGCCGGCTTCGGCTCGCACGCGTCGGCACCGCTCGTTCCGGGGACCGACCTGCCTGGCGGAGACGCCCATCGTCTGGCCGAGGTGCTGCGCACTCCGATAGAAGACTTCGAGCTCTCGGTTCGCTCCGTGAACTCACTCAAGAACTCCGCCATTCGCACGCTGGGTGATCTGGTCCGCCAGAGCGAGAGCCAGATCCTCCAGGTAAAGAACTTCGGCAAGAAGTCGCTGAACGAGATCGCCGACCTGCTCGAGCGGGAGAACCTCAACTTCGGAATGAAGTACGAGGAGACACCCGACGGCGTCCGCATCACGGATCAGGGCACGCCGCCCAACCGCAACGTCGCCACCGTTGGCGCCGACGACGAAGAGGAAGGTTAAGGATGCGTCACCGTAAAAAGGGCAGACAGCTTCGCCGTACGAGCGAGCAGAAGCTGGCTCTGATGAAAAATCTGGCAAAAGCGCTGATCGAGCGTGGCGCCATCGAGACAACCGAAGCGAAAGCCAAGGAGCTCCGTCCGTTCGTGGAGAAACTGATCACGAAGGCGAAGACCGGTACGCTTCATAACCGCCGTCTCGCGGGTGCCAAAGTCCCGCACCGTGCGACGGCTGACAAGCTGTTCCACGAGATCGGGCCTCGCTTCGCGACGCGTAAGGGCGGATACACCCGCATCCTCAAGACCGGCCACCGCAAGGGCGATGGCGCCGAGATGGCGCGCATCGAGCTTGTCCCGACGGAGAGCTAACCATGGCACAGATCAAGAGAAACCGCTGTTACGTCTGCGACAAGGGTGTCGCTTACGGGAACAACGTCTCGCACGCGAACAACAAGACGCGCCGCACCTGGAAGCCGAACCTTCAGGTCGCCCGCATCGTAATCGACGGCAAGATCACGAAGGTGAAGGTGTGCACCCGCTGCCTTCACGCTGGCAAAGTTCAGCGGGCGCCACGGGGAGTCTCCGCTGCGTGAGACTGTGTCGCGAATGACTGAAAAAGGGAGCCCTTGAGGCTCCCTTTTTCTTAACTATCAACTTGAAGTCTCCAGCTGTGTACCCGACCAGTGGCAGTTTGCTAGCTTTGGTCCAGTGAATCGCCCGGAACTGTATGCCTAAGCGCACGGATATCCACCGCATCCTCCTAATTGGCTCCGGCCCCATCATTATCGGGCAGGGCGCTGAGTTCGACTATTCAGGGACGCAGGCGGCGAAGGCGCTTCGGGAGGAGGGGTTCGAGGTGATCCTCGTCAACTCCAACCCGGCGACCATCATGACGGATCCGGAAATCGCCGACCGCACTTATATCGAGCCGGTGACGCCGGAGTACGTGGAGCTCATCATCGCGAAGGAGCGGCCCGATGCGCTGCTCCCGACGATGGGCGGGCAAACTGCCCTCAACGTCGCAATGAAGCTCGCGGAGCTGGGCGTGCTCGAGAAGTACGGCGTGGAGCTGATTGGAGCAGACGCGCGCGCGATCGCCATGGCGGAGGACCGGAAGCTGTTCGGCGAGGCGATGAGGCGAATCGGGTTGGCCGTGCCGCCGGGCGGCATCGCGACGACGCTCGACGAAGCATTCGATATCCTCGAGACCACCACGTTTCCCGCGATCATTCGGCCCGCCTTCACCCTGGGCGGCACGGGTGGCGGCATCGCGTACAACCGCCAGGAGTTCGAGGAAATCATTCGTCGCGGACTCGACCTCTCGCCCGTTAGCCAGGTGCTGGTCGAGCGCAGCGTGATCGGGTGGAAGGAGTTCGAGCTCGAGGTGATGCGCGACGGCGCGGACAACGTGGTGATCGTCTGCTCGATCGAGAACATCGATCCGATGGGCGTGCACACGGGCGATTCGATCACCGTCGCGCCGGCGATGACATTGACCGATCGCGAATACCAGCTGATGCGGGACGCCGCCGTGGCGGTGATTCGGGAGATTGGTGTCGAGGCCGGTGGCTGCAACATCCAGTTCGCGATCAACCCGGACGACGGCGAGATGCTCGTGATCGAGATGAATCCGCGCGTGTCCCGCTCCTCCGCGCTTGCTTCGAAGGCGACCGGATTCCCGATCGCCCGGATCGGAACGAAGCTCGCCGTCGGCTATCGTCTCGACGAGATTCCGAACGATATCACCGGCACGACGCCGGCCTCATTCGAGCCGGTGCTCGACTACGTCGTGGTCAAGTGCCCGCGTTTCGCGTTCGAGAAGTTCCGGGCCGCGAATCCTCGGCTCACGACGCAGATGAAATCGGTCGGCGAGTCGATGGCGATCGGCCGTACGTTCAAGGAAGCGTTCCAGAAGGCTTTGCGCGCTCTCGAGACGGGCCGTCCCGGATGGACCACAGCGGAGATGCTCGCCGACGACCGTCTCGAGGATGCTTCCCTCGAAACGCTGCGCGGCGCGCTGAGGCAGCCGACGCCGGAGCGCGTCTTCCAGGTGAAGCGCGCGCTCGAGGCCGGAATCTCCGTCGACGAGATCTATGAACTTACAGGCATAGATCGATGGTTCCTGTCCCAGATGATGGAGCTTCAGGAAGCGGAGAAAGCCTTCGCCGCGCTCAAGACCGTCGACAAGGATGTTCTGTGGCGAATGAAGCGGATGGGATTCGCCGACAGGCAGCTCGCCGACCTGCGCGGAGAATCCGAAGCAGCGGCGCGGGCCCGAAGAATTGGCTTCGGAATAGTCCCGGCCTACAAGATGGTCGACACGTGCGCCGGTGAATTCCCGTCCGCTACTCCCTACTTGTACAGCAGCTACGACGAGGAGAGCGAGGCTCCGAAGAGCGGGAAGCGGTCGGTGGTGATTCTGGGCAGCGGGCCCAACCGCATCGGGCAGGGAGTCGAGTTCGACTACTGCTGCGTGCGCGCGGCGCTGGCGCTGCGCGAGCAGGGGTACGAGACGATCATGATCAACTCGAATCCCGAGACCGTCTCCACGGACTTCGACATCTCCGACAAGCTTTACTTCGAGCCTCTGACCCTCGAGCACGTCCTCGACATCGTCGAGCGCGAGCAGCCACTTGGCGTGATCGTGCAGCTCGGCGGTCAGACGCCGCTCAAGCTCACCCACGGACTGGAGAAAGCGGGAGTTCCCATCCTTGGCACGCAGCCGGACGCGATCGACATCGCCGAGGATCGGAGGCGCTTTGATGCGATCGCACGGAGTCTCGGAATTCGTCAGCCGGAGAACGGCATCGCCACGAGCCTCGAGGAAGCCGTCGCGGCGGCCACGAGGATCGGCTATCCGGTGCTGGTCCGCCCCTCGTACGTGCTGGGCGGCCGCGCGATGGAGATCGTGTACGACGAGCGGTCGCTCAAGCAGTACTTCGAGCGGGCCGCGCGCGTATCCGGGGACAAGCCGGTGCTGATCGATCGCTTTCTGGAGGATGCGTTCGAGGCCGACGTCGACGCCATTTCGGACGGTGAGCGCGTCGTGATTGGCGGAGTGATGCAGCACATCGAGGACGCGGGGATTCACTCCGGCGATTCCGCGTGCGTGCTGCCGCCGTATCTGATCGACGAAGAGCACATCGACGAGATGCGGGAGCACACCGTGGCCCTCGCCAAGGCGCTCAATGTGGTTGGCCTGATCAACGTTCAGTACGCTATCAAGGATGGGCAGGTGTACGTCCTCGAGGTGAATCCGCGAGCGAGCCGGACAGTGCCGTTCGTCTCGAAGGCAATCGGGGTTCCGCTGGCGGCCATCGCCGCGAGGGTAATGCTCGGCGAGACGCTCGACGATATCGGATTCACCGAGGAGGTGACACCGGCCTACATCTCGGTCAAGGAAGCAGTGTTCCCGTTCAACAAATTCCGCGAGTTCGATCCGATCCTTGGCCCCGAGATGCGGTCGACGGGCGAAGTGATGGGAATCTCGGACTCATTCGGGAGCGCTTTCGGCAAGGCGCAGCTGGCGGCGGACAACGTGCTACCGACTGAGGGCGCGCTCTTCATTACGGTGAACGACTCCGACAAGCGCGGGGTGACGCCAATCGCAAGACGGTTTCAGGAAATGGGATTCAAGCTGTTCGCAACGGGGGGGACGGCTAAGCATCTGCGTGGACGCGGCATTCTCGTCGAGACCGTGCTCAAGATTCACGAGGGCCGCCCGAACGGCATCGACATGATGCTGAACGGCGATGTGCAGCTCCTGATCAACACGCCGCTCGGCAAGGAATCGCAGCGCGACGACTACACGATGCGCCAGGCGGCGATCGCGAACCACGTTGCCTACACGACCACCCTTTCCGCCGCCAATGCCGCGTGCGACGCAATCCTGTCGCTACGCTCCCGCGCGCCGTCGGTTCTCTCGCTGCAGGAGTGGCACGCGCGCATTCCAAAGGAAGCGGGCGTCTAAATGGCAAAGCCTTTCATTCACGAATCTGCCTACGTCGACGAGGGCGCGCAGATCGGCTCTGATACGAAGATCTGGCATTTCTGCCACGTGCTCGGCGGCGCCGTGATCGGAGAGCGGTGCTCGCTCGGACAGAACGTCGTGGTGATGAACGGCGTCAGGATCGGAAACAACGTCAAGATTCAGAACAACGTATCGGTGTACGAGGGCGTGGAGATGGAGGACGATGTGTTCTGCGGGCCGTCGATGGTTTTCACGAACGTCGTCAATCCCCGCAGCCATGTGTCCCGGAAGAACGAGTACAAGCGCACCCTGGTGCGCCGAGGGGCGACGATTGGCGCCAACGCCACGATCGTGTGCGGCGTTACGCTCGAGGAGTACGCGTTCATCGGCGCCGGAAGCGTGATCACGAAGAACGTTCCCGCCTACGCGCTGATGGTCGGAGTGCCGGCCCGTAGAGTGGGGTGGATGTGCCAGTGCGGCGAGCGGCTTGCGGACAAGAATCCCGAGGCGTGCAAAGTGTGCGGCACGCGATACCGGCAGGAAGGCGATCAACTGAGGAGAGTCTCCTAAGTGAGCTCCGAGAAGACGTTTCGCGTAGCGCTCGTCGGGTGCGGACGAATCAGCAAGAACCATTTCGAGGCGATTGACCAGATCGATGGGCTCGAGCTGGCGGCAGTGTGCGACGCCGATCCGGAGCGCGCGGCGCAGGCCGGGGCGCAATGGAGTGTCCCGCATTATACGTCGTACGAAAAAATGCTGAAGGAGAGCAAGGCGGATGTCGTCACGATCGCGACTCCGTCGGGGCTGCATGCGGAGCAGGGGGTCGCGGCGGCGGTCGCTGGCAGGCACGTGGTGATGGAGAAGCCGATGGCGATCTCCCTTACCGGCGCCGACGCGCTCGTGCATGCGTGCGACAAGGCGGGGGTGCAGCTGTTCGTCGTAAAGCAGAACAGGCTCAATCCGCCGGTGCAGCTGCTCAAGCGCGCCGTCGACCGGAATCGCTTCGGCCGCATCTATATGGCGAGCTGCACCGTTTACTGGGCGCGCCCGCAGGAATACTACGACCAGGCGCCATGGCGCGGGACGTGGGAGTTCGACGGCGGTGCGTTCATGAACCAGGCCTCGCACTATGTGGATCTGATTCAGTGGCTGATGGGCCCCGTCGAAAGCGTGATGGCGAAGACGGCGACACTCGCTCGCCGCATCGAGACCGAGGACTCGGGCGTTGCGATTCTCAAGTTCCGGTCGGGGGCGCTGGGTACGATCCAGGTCACGATGCTGGCGTATCCGCGCAATCTCGAGGGCTCGATCACGATCCTCGGCGAGAAGGGCTCGGCCAAGATCGGCGGCACCGCGGTGAACAAGATCGAGTACTGGCAGTTCGCCGATTACGACGACGATGACAAGCAGATCGCCGCTGCCGACACCAATCCGCCGAACGTGTACGGTCTGGGTCACCAGGGCTATTACCGAAATGTCCTGGCGGTGCTGAGAGGCGAGGCGAAGCCCGACACCGACGGACGGGCCGGCAGAAAGTCGCTCGAATTGATCCTTGGCATCTACGAGTCGGCCAGGACGGGGAGGGAGGTAGCTCTCCCTCTTCGGGCGCAAGTGTGAGCCAGAAGCGCTTATCTTTAACAGCTTCCTACGTTGATCCTGATCCCGGACCGCGGATAAATGGCCGTACCACTTCTTGATCTGAAAGCCCAGCACGCGACCATTCGCGATTCCGTCGTGAACGCGATGACGAAGGTCATCGACGAGCAGGCATTCATCCTGGGCGAGCCCGTCGAGCGGCTCGAGCGCGAAGTCGCGCTGCTCTCGCACACCACGCACGCGATCGGGTGCGCGAATGGCACCGACGCAATTCTGCTTGCTCTCCGCGCGCTCGACATCGGGCGCGGCGACGAAGTTCTGACCACACCGTTCACCTTTTTTGCAACCGCGGGCGCCGTTCACAACGTCGGCGCTCGTCCGGTCTTCGCGGACATCGATCCCGACACGTTCAACATCTCGACCGAAGCCCTCGCGGCCGCGATCGAGCCTTCGACGAAAGCGGTGATCGCGGTGGATCTGTTTGGCCAGATGGCGCCGATCGAAGCGATAATGGATGCGGCCGGCAATCTTCCCGTCGTCGAGGACGCGGCGCAGTCGATCGGCGCGCGCCGGAAGGTCGACGAGAAGTGGGTGATGGCGGGCGAAGCGGCGACGGTCGGCACGTTCAGCTTTTTTCCGTCCAAGAACCTGGGCGGATATGGGGACGGCGGAATGGTCGTCACGCAGAGCGACGAAATCGCGACTCGCATCCGCCGGCTGCGCGTGCACGGCGGGATGAAGACGTACTACCACGAGGAAGTCGGCTACAACAGCCGGCTCGACGCGCTGCAGGCCGCGGTGCTGTCTGCGAAGCTGGTCAATCTCGCTTCGTGGAGCGCCGCGAGGCGCAAGAATGCGGCTTACTACAACGCTGCGTTTGCTGATCTGGACGATGTGCGCACGCCGACGATAGATCCGGCCAACGAGTCGATCTACAATCAGTACACGCTGCGCGTAGCCCACCGTGACGCGCTCCAGTCGCATCTCAAGGACAAGCAGATCGGATCCGCGGTTTACTATCCGCTCTCGCTGCACCTTCAGCCGTGCTTCGAGTATCTCAGTTACAAGAGGGGCGCGTTCCCCGAGAGCGAGAAGGCGACGCAGGAAGTGATATCGATTCCGGTTTACCCCGAGCTGAAGCAGCCGCAGCTGGACGAAGTCATAGAAGCCGTGCGCGGATTCTACGGCCGCTGACAATCAGACACACTCACCGACAGAGCCACAAGTGCAACTAAAAGATCAGCTCCTGGCGAAGATCGAGAACAGAAGCGCGTGCATTGGCGTGGTGGGCCTGGGATACGTCGGGCTGCCGCTGGCGCTCGAGTTTGCCAGGGCCGGCTTCAAGGTGATCGGCTACGACGTGAGCGAGAGGGTCGTCGGCCAGCTCATGGCCGGCAAGTCGCACATCCAGGATGTGCCGAGCGCGGAGCTGGCGCGGCTGGTTAAAGCGGGGAAGTTCGAGGCGACGACCGACGAGGCGCGGATGCAGGAGATGGACACGATCTCGATCGCGGTTCCGACGCCGCTCGCCAAGACGCGCGATCCCGACATGGGTTTCGTGATTGCCGCGGCCGATGCCATCGGACGAAACTGCCGGCCCGGCGTGGTGGTTGTCCTCGAGAGCACAACCTATCCCGGGACGACGCGCGAGCTGCTCCAGCCGAAGCTCGAGGCGGCGGGCCTCACCGTCGGCGAGGACGTGTTTCTCGCGTTCAGTCCCGAGCGTGTTGATCCAGGCAATCCGATCTGGAACACCAAGAACACTCCGAAGATCGTCGGCGGCATCACGCCGGCGTGCACCGAGGTTGCGACTGCTCTTTACGCTACCTGCCTCGACACGATGGTTCCCGTCTCCAGCACCGAGACCGCTGAGCTGGTGAAGCTGCTCGAGAACACATTCCGCTCTGTGAACATCGGGCTCGTGAACGAGATGGCGATCGTCTGCGACAAGCTCGGCGTCAACGTCTGGGAAGTGATCGACGCCGCGGCGACGAAGCCGTTCGGCTTCATGAAATTCACGCCGGGCCCGGGAATCGGCGGACACTGCATCCCGCTCGATCCTCACTATCTGGCCTGGAAGATGAGAACGCTCAACTACAAGACGCGTTTCATCGATCTCGCGAGCGAGATCAACAGCGAGATGCCCGCGGTGGTGGTGAGAAAGGTCACGCAGGCGCTCAACGAGGAGAAGAAGGCGGTCAATGGGAGCCGCATTCTGGTGCTTGGCGTCGCCTACAAGAAAGACATCGACGACATGAGAGAGAGTCCCGCGCTAGATGTCATCCGGCTGCTGGAGCAGCAGGGAGCGAAGGTGTTTTACCACGACCCCTACGTTTCGAAGTACCGTGAGGACGGACACGAGCACTCGAGCGTGCCGCTCACCGATGACGAGCTAACGAGGGCCGACGCGGTAGTGATCGTTACGGACCACTCCAGCGTGGATTACCAGCGCGTGGTCAATCTGGCGAGAGTGGTCGTCGACACCAGAAACGCCACGGCCAAGCTGGCGAAGGGGAAGGGCCGCATCGTTTCTCTCGCTTCGCCCAGCGCGTACGCGATCGCTTAGCGCGATTGCGCTGCAGCTAACTCACCCCTGGTCCTATGAACATATCGGTAATTGGCACCGGCTACGTTGGCCTCGTCGTAGGCGCATGTCTGGCGGAGACAGGCAATAGCGTCTGCTGCGCTGATATTGATGCCAGGAAAATTGATGGCCTCAGGCAGAACATCCTGCCGATTTACGAGCCCGGGCTCGAATCCATCGTCGAACGCAATCAGACCGAGTCCAGACTGACGTTCACCACGAATTTGCAGGAAGCAATCGCGCCGGCAGAAGTCGTGTTCATCGCGGTGGGGACGCCGCCTGGCGAAGATGGGTCCGCCGACCTGAAGTATGTGTTGCAGGTCGCGGCGCTGATCGGGCGGTACATGACTCGTGAGATGGTGGTCGTGACCAAATCGACCGTACCGGTGGGCAGCGCGACAAAGGTGGCCGCCGAAATCGCGAAGGAGGCAAAATTCCCCTTCCATATCTGCAGCAACCCGGAGTTCCTGAAAGAAGGCGCCGCGGTTGAGGATTTCATGCGGCCTGACCGAGTCGTTCTTGGTATTGAGAGCGAGCAGGCCCGTCGGGTAATGACCGACCTTTACGCGCCGTTTGTCCGAACTGGCAAGCCCATTCTCGTGATGGACATCGCGTCGGCCGAAATGACGAAGTACGCGGCCAATGGAATGCTGGCGACGCGTATCTCCTTCATGAACGAGCTCGCCAATTTGTGCGAAAAGCTCGGAGCGAGTGTTGACCTGGTTAGAAAAGGAATGGGAACAGATTCACGCATCGGTCAGTCGTTCCTGTTTGCGGGGCCGGGGTACGGCGGATCCTGCTTTCCAAAGGACGTGAAAGCATTGGTGCGGACGGCGATAGAATGTGGCTCACCGTTGCAAGTTCTGGCCGCGGTCGAATCGGCAAATGAACGACAGAAAAAGGTGCTGGTCGAGAAGGTGAAACGAGCGCTCGGAGACACGCTGTCCGGCCGCCGGATAGCGCTTTGGGGCCTGGCCTTCAAGCCTGGGACGGACGACATGCGCGAGGCGCCGTCGCTCACCCTGATCGACGCTCTGCTCAAAGAAGGCGCTGCGGTCTGTGCGCACGACCCGGCCGCCCTCGATCACGCACGAGCTTTGTTTGGCAACCGAATAGATTACGCGGAGACTAACTATGAGGCGCTTGCGGGTGCGGACGCGCTGGTAGTGGTCACGGACTGGAACGAGTACCGAAATCCGGATTTCGAGCGGGTGAAGCGCACGCTCAAACAACCGGTCATCGTCGATGGCAGAAATCTTTACGACGTCGAGAAGATGCGGGAGCTGGGCGTGCAGTACCATTCGATCGGACGCCCATCCGCATGAATATGCTCGGCCGCCGAGGGTAAAATCATACGGATGTTCAAGCCAAGATCATTATTGCTGGCCCTGCTGCTCGCGGCACCTCTGGCGTGCAAGCCCCCATTCAATCCGAAGAGCTACCCTTCAGCCGACAAGCTGTATCAGGTAGCGCTCGCCGAGTACAAGGCGCGCCACTACGACAACGCGGCGAAGGCGTTCGAGCAGCTGACGCTCGATCTCTCCGCCCGCGATCCGCGGCTTCCGCTCGCGTACTACTATATGGCGCAGTCGCAGGCGAAGAACGCAGAGTACCTGCTCGCGGCGGGAACCTACAATCGCCTCATCGATGCGTTCCCGCAGGACACGCTGGTAGACGATGCGTTTTATCTGTCCGGGCTTGCGTACGAGCGCGAATGGCGGCTTCCGCAGCTGGACCCGACCTACGGCAAGAACGCGCAAACGGCATTTGAGTCGCTTCTCACGAGCTTTCCCGATTCACCGTTTGGTCCGCTCGCCAAGAAAGAGCTCGACAAGCTGGACGAGTGGTTCGCGGAAAAGGACTACGACACGGGTTATCTCTATCTCAAGCGGAAGGCGTACGATTCAGCGATCATCTACTTCAAGGACGTGATCCGGCTGCATCCGAACGCCAGGAAAACCAGGGATGCGTACCTGAGGCTGCTGGAGGCTTATCGGGCGATCAGGTACACCGAGGACGCGCGCGAGCTGTGCGATGCGATGCGGAAGGCATATCTGAACGACCGCGAAATCCTCAAGGAATGCGGTCCCGCACCCACGACGCCGGCGACGCCGGCGACCTAGTCCGTGCGCATTGGGGTTTTTGGGGGCACGTTCGATCCTCCCCACGTCGGCCACCTGCTGATGGCCACCGATGCGCGCGAAGCGCTTAAGCTCGATCGGCTGATTTTCGTTCCGGCCGGCGCCCAGCCATTCAAGATCGGCACGCCTCCGGTGGCCTCCGGACAGGACCGCCTGGAGATGGTTCGCCTGGCAGTCGCCGACGACGCCAACTACGTCGTCGATGACGCAGAAATCAACCGTAAGGGGTTATCTTTCACGGTTGACACGTTGGAGCACTTGTCGGAGAGAAACCCGGCTGCGCAGCTCTTTCTCCTGTTGGGGGAGGATGTACTCGCTGGCTTCGAGCAGTGGCGGAATCCGGCGCGCATCCGCGAGCTGGCGACTCTCGCGGTGGTGCGCAGAGCCGATGCGTCAGGGTCCCGGGTCGATCCGATCGCGCCGGGCGTGCTGACGGTTTCGACACGGCGCGTCGATGTGTCGTCGACGGAGGTCAGGGAGCGCCGGCGTGCTGGAAAATCAATCAAGGGACTCGTGCCCGAGAGCGTCGAACGCTTCATCGACGTCCGCGGGCTCTATCGTTGAGGCGGAGCGGCTCCGCCTGAGGAAGATCGGTAAATGTTGACAGGGATGCTGAGCGGTGTGTTCGGAACTCGCCACGACCGGGAGCGCAAGCGCGTTCAACCGATCGTCGACGAGGTCAACGAGCAATACGCCCGCCTCCAGACCATCCCCGAGGACGAGCTTCGCGGCCAGACCGAGAAGTTCCGCGCGCGCATCCGCGAGCGCTCGAGTGCCATCGAGGCGCGGATCGCGGAGCTGAGGGAGAAGAAGCGGGTCATGGCGGACCCGGCCGCGCGCGAGGAGATAGACAACGAGCTGAGCGGCATCGATGGCCGCGGAGGGGCGGAAGCCGAGCTTCGCACCGCGATCACCGAGGTGCTGGACGAGCTCCTTCCCGAGGCGTTCGCGACCGTTCGTGAGGCGGCGCGCCGGTTGCTCGGGACCAAAGTCACGGTCACCGGGCAGGAGATGGATTGGAACATGGTGCCCTACGACGTGCAGCTGATGGGTGGCATCCAGCTGCACCAGGGGCGCATCGCGGAGATGGCGACCGGTGAAGGAAAGACGCTCGTCGCCACGCTGCCGCTCTATCTCAACGCGCTGCCCGGCAGCGGGTCGCACCTGATCACCGTCAACTCCTATCTCGCCCGCCGCGACTCGGAGTGGATGGGACACGTCTACAAGTACCTCGGGCTCACCGTCGGCTGCATCGACGATACGGAGCCGGGGACGATGCAGCGTCGCGCGGCCTACGAGTGCGATATCACCTACGGCACCAACAACGAGTTCGGCTTCGACTACCTGCGCGACAACATGGTGCAGTCGCTGGAGCACCGCGCCCAACGGAGCCACGTCTACGCGATCGTCGACGAAGTGGATTCGGTGCTCGTCGACGAAGCTCGGACACCGCTCATCATCTCGGGTCCGGTCGGAAATGAGAGCGACGCAGAGTATGCGGAGCACAACGCGGCGGTGGCGCGGCTGGTGAGGCGGCAGTCGGATCTCGTCAACGCGCTCGTCGCAGCGGGTGAGAAGGCGTTTGAAGCGAAGGACAACGACGAGGCCGCGCTCGATCTCTACAAGGCGCAGCTGGGCGGACCGAAGAACAAGCGGCTGCTGAAGGTGTTTCAGGAAACGGGCGCCAAGCAGCTCGTCCTGAAAATGGAGCTGCAGCACATCGCCGACCGGCGGCTGCCATCGAGCAAGCAGCAGTACCGGGACATCGAGGAGGATCTGCTGTTCGTCCTGGACGAGAAGGGACACACGGTTCACCTCACCGACGCCGGCGTCGATTTCATGTCGCCAGAGGCCCACGACCAGTTCGTCCTGCCCGATCTGTCGCTGGAAGTGCACGCGATAGATCACAATCCGGACATGACGCCCGCCGAGAAGCTCGAGGCGCGCAACACGCTGAATCGCGATTACGCGGCCAAGAGCGAGCGGCTGAACATCGTCCACCAGCTGCTACGCGCGCACGCGCTGTTCGAGCGCGACGTGAACTACGTCGTGCAGGAAGGGCAGGTGCTGATCGTCGACGAGTTCACCGGGCGCACGATGCACGGACGGCGGTGGTCGGAGGGGCTGCATCAGGCGGTCGAGGCGAAGGAAGGCGTGCAGGTGAAGGGCGAGACGCAGACGCTCGCCACGATCACCATCCAGAACTACTTCCGCCTCTACGAGAAGCTGTCGGGAATGACCGGTACCGCCGAGACCGAAGAGACGGAGTTCCACCAGATCTACAAGCTCGGCGTCTCGGTGATCCCGACCAACCGGCCGGTCATCCGCGACGACAGGCAGGACCTCGTCTACAAGACGCGCCGCGAGAAGTACAACGCGATCCTCGAGGAGACGCAGCGCCTGCACGCGCTTGGCTTCCCGGTGCTCGTGGGAACGGTGAGTGTCGAAGTGTCGGAGACGCTGGCGCGCATGTTCAAGCGCGCGGGGATTCCCCACAACGTCCTCAACGCCAAGTATCACCAGCGGGAAGCGGAGATCGTCGCCGGCGCGGGCCAGCCTGGTGGTGTCACGATTGCGACCAACATGGCGGGCCGCGGAACCGACATTAAGCTCGGGCCCGGCGTCATCGAATCGAAGCCGTCTCAGCGCAAGGATGCGGAGAACCAGCTCGTGGATGTGGTCGAGTGCGGCGGCCTGCACATCATCGGCTCCGAGCGGCACGAGTCGCGCCGCATCGATCGTCAGCTCCGCGGCCGTGCCGGTCGCCAGGGAGATCCGGGCGCGTCGCAGTTCTTCCTGTCGCTCGAAGACGACCTCATGCGTCTTTTCGGCTCAGACCGCATCGCCAAGCTGATGGACCGCATGGGCGCGGAAGAGGGCGAGATGCTCACGCACTCGCTCATCACCCGCTCGATCGAGCAGGCCCAGAAGCGCGTCGAGCTCCAGAACTTCCAGTCACGCAAGCGGCTGTTGGAATACGACGACGTGATGAATCAGCAGCGCGAGGTGATCTACTCGCTGCGGTCGTTCGCGCTAGAGGGCGGGGAAGAGCTGAAGGCCGAAGCGGAGAAGATGATCGAGAAGGGCGTCGCGAAGCGCGTCGAGAACATGCTTGGCGAGTTCGACTCGCAGGAAGAATGGGACTTCGCGCTGGTGCGTCAGGATCTCCTGATGCACTACATGCTGGTAGTTCCCGGCTTCGAGGATGGATCGCTTCCGGGCAGCGAAGAAGATGCGAGGCTGCGGGCGGTCGAAGCAGGCCGCAAGGCGTTCGACGACAAGCTGGTGAGTCTCGGCGAGTACTCCGGCCAGCTGCTCGCGATCGTCATGCTGCACGTACTCGACGAAAAGTGGAAGGACCACCTTTACGACCTGGACCAGCTTCGCAACGCGATCGGCTACCGCTCGTGGGGCCAGAAGGATCCGCTCATCGAGTACAAGCACGAGGCGTACAGCATGTTCGTGGATCTGATGGACGACATCCAGAACACGTTCACCGAGAGATTCCTGCGGGCGCAGATCACGTTCGAGGAGCGGCAGTCGCCGCCCCCGCCGATGCTTCTGAGCGGTCCGGATCTGGATGGGAATGGGGAGGAGCGCGCTCCGAGGCAGCGCAGGAAGGAATTCAACGCGCTCGGAGTCATGGAGGAGGTCGGCGCCGACGGTGGCGAAGGAACCGATGCGACGCTCGACATCGCGCCGGCCGAGGCCCCGAAGAGGGGAACCACCGTGCGTCCCGAGCCGACGGTGCACGTCGGAGGAAGGAGCTCCTCGCTAAGCAAAGCGATGGCGGCCCGAACGAGTCTCGGCGTGCCTGGTGTGCCCGGCGGCTCGGCAGACTGGGGCAATGTTGGGCGGAATGACCCTTGTCCTTGCGGGTCGGGGAAGAAGTTCAAGAAGTGCCATGGTGCAAATCTTTAGCTCGAGATCCATGCGTCCGCGGATGGTTCCCGCCAGAGTCGAAGTCATCGAAGCGAAGTGACCGACGAGCGAATCGCCCCCGTTCGCTGGGGGATACTCGGCGCCGCCAACATCGCGCTGGAGAAAGTCATTCCCGGGATGCGCGGAAGCGCGCTGGCACAGGTGGTCGCCATTGCATCGCGGGATATTGCAAAGGCGCGGGCAGCCGCGAACCGCTTGGGCATTCCCCGGGCGTACGGCTCGTATCAGGAACTGATCGACGATCCCGACATCGAGGCGATCTACAATCCCTTGCCGAATCATCTGCACGTGCCGTGGTCAATTCGCGCGGCCGAGCAGGGCAAGCACGTGCTGTGCGAGAAGCCAATTGCATTGACAGCGCGGGAAGCGCTCGATCTGCTCGAGGCTCGCGACAGGACCGGGGTCCAAATCGGCGAGGCGTTCATGGTCCGAACGCATCCGCAGTGGCACAAAGTGAGAGAGATAATCGCGTCCGGAAGGATCGGCGAGATGCGCCTGATCGCGGGTCATTTCAGCTACTATCGGCGCGATCCCGGCGACATCCGCAGTCGTGTGGAGTGGGGCGGCGGCGCGCTGATGGACGTGGGCTGCTATCCGATAACAATTTCGCGGTGGCTGTTCGGCGCTGAGCCGATAGAGGTCGTCGGATTGATCGAGCGTGATCCTGACATGCAGATCGATCGGTTGACGTCGGGACTGCTTCGTTTCGAGAGGGGACAGGCGACCTTCAGTTGCGCCGGGCAACTCGTGCCGTATCAGGCCATGCAGATCTTCGGTACGACGGGGCGCATTGGCGTCGGGATTCCCTTCAACGCCCCTCCGGGCGACGAATGTCGGGTCTTCGTGGACGACGGTCGCGATCTGGCGGGCGGTGGGATCGAGACGATCACGTTTCCACCGGTGGACCAGTACACCCTCCAGGCAGATCGCTTTTCGGAGGCCATTCGCGGCGTCGGAAGTGTCCCTGTCTCCCTTGAGGATGCGATGGGAAACATGGCCGTGATAGACGCCTTGTTTCGATCCGTCGAGTCGCGTGAGTGGGAGCGGCTGGGATCCTGAAGCCGCGGTCAGCTCGAGCTTTGAGATGGCGGCACACGAATGGGATCCCCGCCAACGGCAGCGTCCCGATGATGCTCGTGTCTCCGTGGTGCCGCCCTCGCGCTGCCGCCCCGCCAGAATCTCGAGTCCGCATGTATGGAGGTCGAGTTGTCACTAACGATACGAGAGCTTCCCGCTGCCGAGAGGCCGCGGGAACGCCTGCGCAGTCACGGGGCGCACGCTTTGAGCTCGAGCGAGCTGCTCGCCATTCTGCTCGGGAGCGGATCCGAGGGCCGTTCCGCGATCGGAATCGGCCAGGAGATCCTTTCCACCTGCCGGGGCTCGCTGCGGCTGCTGGCGACGCAGCCGGTGGCCGCTCTCACCAGCGTCAGGGGCGTGGGAACGGCTCGTGCGGCTGGCATCCACGCCGCGCTCGAGCTGGGACGCCGCATGGCGGCGGAGGAACGGCAGGAAGGAGTGCCGGTGCGCTGGCCGCGCGACGTTTACGAGATCTTCGCGCAGCGTCTGGAGGATCTTCCGGTCGAGGAGTTCCACGTCGCCGTGCTCGACTCGCAGCACCGGCTCGAGCGCGACATCACGGTAACCCGCGGCCTGCTCAATTCGTCGCTCGTGCATCCGCGTGAAGTGTTCCGGGAAGCCATCGCCGAGAGGGCGGCGGCGATCATTCTCGTCCACAATCACCCGAGCGGGGATCCGACACCATCGCCGGACGACAGGGTAGTAACAGAACAACTCGTGCAGGCGGGCAAGGTACTCGACATACCCGTGCAGGACCACGTTATTATCGGAAGGGGACGCTACATAAGCTTTGCGGAGGCGGGACTGTTGTGACGGCAGGCGCAGTCAAGGAAAAGGAGACACTTCCATCCTGGCTTCAGGGGGAGCTTCCGGAGCGCCTGGACCGGGAGCTGCTCGCGCGCGCCTATCGGTTCAGCGAAAAAGCGCACGTAGGGCAGAAGCGCCTCTCGGGAGACAAGTACGTCTCGCATTGCGTCGAAGTCGCCAAGATCCTCGTCGACCTGCAGCTGGATTCGACGACGGTCGCCAGCGGCCTGATTCACGACGTCGTCGAAGACACGGATGTTACGGTTGACGACATCGAGGCTGAATTCGGTAAGGAAATCGCTGAGATCGTCGATGGCCTGACGAAGATCGGCCACCTGCCGCTCAACTCGTCGCAGGACCGGCAAGTCGAGAACTACCGCAAGCTGCTGCTGTCCATCGCCAAGGATGCACGCGTCATCCTGATCAAGCTCGCGGACCGCCTGCACAACATGCGGACGCTGGAATTCCTCCCGGCCGACCGTCAGAAGCGCATCGCCACCGAAACCCGTGACCTGTACGCTCCGCTGGCGCACCGATTCGGAATGGCGCGAGTGAAGTGGGAGCTGGAGGACCTCGCGTTCAAGCACCTCGAGCCGTCCGAGTACAAGACACTCGCCAAGAAAGTCTCGACTCGCCGCATCGAGCGCGAGAAGTCGATCGCACAGCTGAGGGAGCCGCTTGACAGCCGGCTGAAAAAAGCCGGCATCGCCAACGTCGAGGTGACCGGCCGGGCCAAGCACCTCTGGTCGATTCAGAAGAAGATGAAGAAGTGGGACAAGCCGTACGAGGAGATCTACGACCTGCTCGCGATTCGCGTCATCGTGGAATCCGTCCCCGATTGCTACCACGCGCTCGGCGTGATCCACGATCAGTTCACGCCGCTCCAGGAGCGCATCAAGGACTATATAGCGCAGCCCAAGTCGAACGGTTACCAGTCGCTGCACACGACGGTGTTCGGGCCGGGACGACAGCTGTTCGAGATCCAGATCCGAACGCGCCAGATGCACCGCACGGCGGAGTACGGAATCGCCGCGCACTGGCGCTTCAAGGAAGATTCGAAGAGCGCGGACGAGCTGGATCGCGCGCTCCAATGGTTCAGACAGGTGCTGGAGCTACAGCTCGACGCGAAGACGCCCGATGAATTCCTCGAATTCCTCAAGCTCGATCTCTATCAGGACGAGATTTTCGTTTTCACACCTACCGGCGACGTGATCCAGCTGCCGAAGGGCGCAACACCGATCGACTTCGCGTTCGCCGTGCACACCGAAGTCGGTCTGCATTGCCAGGGAGCGCGCATCAACGGCCGCATCGCGAGCCTCGCGCGCGAGCTCAAGAACTCGGAGACCGTGGAGATCATCACATCTCCGTCGGCGAAGCCGAGCAGGGATTGGCTGGCTCACGTCAGAACCGGAAGAGCGCGCCACAAGATTCGCCAGCGCCTCCGCATCGAGGAGCACACCACCTCGATCAAGCTCGGCCGAGAGATACTCGAGCGCGAGCTCAAGCGGCGGCGAATTACCAGGCCGGAAGATTCCGATCTGCTGAAGGTCGCCAAAGTGCTGCACCTGACCGACCTGAGCCATCTGATCGCGTCAATTGGCCAGGGCGATGTGAACGTTTCGCAAATTGTGAGGGAGCTGTACCCCGACGCCGAATCCTCGCCCGACGCGCCGAAGCCGGGTCCGCTCGACTGGCTGGTGGACCGGGTCCGCGGCAGCCCGAAGGGCGTCCGCATTCAGGGCGTCGACGGGATGATGGTTCGCTACGCCCAATGCTGCCAGCCTGTACCCGGAGACCCGGTTGTGGGGTATGTAACAAGAGGAAGAGGCGTAAGCATCCACCGCTCGGATTGTCCGAATCTGCTCATGCTCGTTCAGGAGCCGGAGCGCCGGCTCGAGATAGATTGGAAGGAGCTGGAGGGTGAGAAGTTCATGGTGCGCCTGGCACTCGAAGCGACCGACCGCCGCGGACTCTACGCCGACCTCGCCACCGCCGTCTCGGCGACGGGCACCGATATCCGAAGCTTCGAGCTGCACAGCTCCGATGGCCACGTGATCGGCGAGCTCGCCGTCGAAGTCGGCAACCTTGCACACCTTCAAAAAATTCTCAAGGCAGCCAGACGCGTGAAAGGCGTGATCGAGGTCACGCGGCGCGAGCGGCTGTCCAGCGATATAAAGAATGACCAAAGCGGCATTTGATCTGCAGGCGCCTTTCGCGCCCGCGGGTGACCAGCCAAGAGCGATTGCGGAGCTGACAAAGGGTCTCGAACGGGGCGACCGGTTCCAGACTCTGCTCGGCGTGACCGGATCCGGAAAGACGATGACAGTCGCGAACGTCATCAGGAATTTCGGGCGGCCGACGCTCGTGCTCTCGCACAACAAAACGCTGGCGGCGCAGCTGTACGGGGAGCTCAAGGGCTTCTTTCCGCACAACGCGGTCGAGTACTTCATCTCGTACTACGACTACTACCAGCCGGAAGCGTACGTCCCGACGACCGACACCTACATCGAGAAGGATGCGTCGATCAACGAGGACATAGACCGGCTGCGGCTGCGCGCGACGTCGAGCCTGATGGAGCGCGACGACGTAATCATCGTCGCCACGGTGTCGGCGATTTACGGATTGGGTGATCCGCGCAGCTATCGCGAGCAGATGGTGACGCTCACGAAGGGGCAGAGGATTCCGCGCGACTCCATCCTCAGATCGCTGGTGAAGATCCAGTACTCGCGCAACGACATGGGACTCGAGCGCGGCACGTTTCGCGTGCGCGGCGACACGGTCGAGATTCTCCCCGCCTACGAAGAGCAGGGCGTGCGAGTCGAGATGTGGGGCGAGGAGATCGAGCGAATTAGTAAAATTAATCCTCTGACTGGGGACACGATCGCCAATCTCGACAAGGCGGCGATCTATCCCGCGAAGCATTTCGTGACGTCGCGTCCGACGATCGAGCGCGCGGTCGGGCTCATTCGCGAGGAGCTGGCGCAGCGCCTCACCGAGCTACGCTCATCCGGGAAACTGCTCGAAGCGCAGCGTCTCGAGTCGCGCACCAACTTCGACATCGAGATGATGCTCGAGATCGGCACCTGCGCCGGGATCGAGAACTACTCTCGGCACCTGTCGGAACGCGCGCAGGGCGAGAGGCCGGCTTGTCTCTTCGATTATTTCCCCGAGGATTTCCTGGTCGTGGTGGACGAGTCGCACGTCACCCTGCCGCAGATCGGCGGAATGTTCAACGGCGATCGGGCGCGCAAGCTTACTCTGGTCGACTATGGCTTCCGCCTGCCGAGCGCGCTCGACAACCGGCCGCTGATGTTCGATGAGTTCCTTTCTCTGACACCGCGCGCGCTCAACATCACGGCGACTCCGGGTGAGATCGAGCTGCGGCTCTCGGAAGGCGTCATCGTCGAGCAAATCATTCGACCCACCGGTCTCGTAGATCCGGAGATCGAAGTCCGTACGGTGCGTGGCCAGGTGGACGACCTGCTGAACGAGATCCGGATTCGCGAGAGGAAAAGCGAGCGTGTTCTCGTCACGACTCTTACCAAGCGCATGGCGGAGGATCTCGCCGACTATCTCCAGCAGATGGGCGTGCGCGTGAGGTACATGCACGCGGACATCGACGCCATCGAGCGCATGGAGATCGTACGAGGGCTCCGGCTCGGAGAGTTCGATGTGCTCATTGGAATCAATCTTCTGCGGGAAGGACTCGATCTTCCCGAAGTCTCGCTCGTCGCGATTCTAGACGCCGACCAGGAAGGATTTCTGCGCAGCGATCGATCGCTCATCCAGACGGTCGGCCGCGCGGCACGACATCTGAACGGGCGCGCGATCTTCTACGCCGACAGGATGACGGGCTCGATGCAGCGGTGCATCGACGAGACCAGTCGCCGACGGGTGATCCAGACCGCGTACAATGTCGAGCACGGAATCACGCCGATGAGCGTGAAGAAGAGCGTAGACCAGGTGCGGTTCACCACGCGCGTGGCCGACTCGCGGATGGAACGCGACGAGAGGGAGAAGGAGAAGGTTCGCCGGGTTGCTGAGTCCGGGGCGCATTACGGAGCTGACAATCTCCCGGCGCTCATCGCCGATCTGGAGGCGCAGATGCGGGAAGCGGCGACCAACCTCGACTTCGAGACGGCCGCCCGCCTTCGCGACGAGCTGTTCGAGGTCAAAGCCAAGGCCGGGCGTCAGGAAAGCAGCCGAGGATCGCTGGCGGGCCTTCACGGCCGCTAGAGATGCCAGCTCACCGGCACGTCGTTCCCCCGCGGGCTGACAGGGGTCACCTCAAGCTCACCGAGAGTGAGCTTCGCCAGTGGGGGCACGAGCTTGGCCGCTCGATCACGCCCCCGCTGATCGTAACGCTTACGGGCGAGCTGGGCGTGGGCAAAACCACGTTAGCGCAGGCGATCTGCCAGGGCTACGGTGTGCGCGACGAGATCACGAGTCCGACCTATGCTTTGATCCACGAATACCGCGCCCCCAAATCCGCCGTGTTTCACATCGATTTGTATCGTCTCGACTCGCCGGACCAGCTCACGAACATTGGCTGGGACGAAATCGTGTCGTCGCGGTCGCTGATCCTGGTGGAGTGGCCCGAGCGCGCCGGTCCTCGGCTGCCCGACAGTCATCTGCCCATCGATCTCGACTACGTTCCCGACGACCCCACTCGTCGCATTCTTCTCGCGGGGTAGGGCCTCGATTTGATGACGCGCTCATACACGCTCGCACTCGAGGGCGCGACGTACGAAGGCAGCGTGGCACTCATCCGCGACTCGGAGGTCGTGGCAGAGCGGACGCTGCGTGCCGAGGACGGCGGAAGTCCGCGCGCGGGGAGGGGGGAGAGACTGATGCCGGCGGTGGCGGAATGCTTCGTGGAAGCTGGTGTGGGACGGGCTGAGATCGCGCGAATCGTCTGTGGAGCGGGACCGGGAAGCTTTACGAGTCTGCGGGTGGCGGGATCGGTCGCGAAAGGGCTGGCGGCGGGATATGGCGTCGAGCTTTACGCCGTCTCGTCGCTCGTGCTCACCGCGTCGGGGGCGCAACCGTCGCTCCCCATCGGGGAATATCTCTCGGTTCTCGACGCAATGCGGGGCGAATTCTTTGCGGCGCGCATCACTATCCGGCCGGGCGGCGCGGCGATCCACTCAGAGCCGACGACGCTCGTGTCCGCGGAACAGCTCGCGGACCTGACTGTGAGAGAGCCAGCGCTCAGGACAATCGGACCGGGGCGGCAAATCGACGCGCATCCGCATGCGCGCGGAGTGGCACCCATCCTCGCCTCAATAATTGAGGCGGGCCCGGTGAATCTCGCCTCGTGGGAGCCCGACTATGGCCGTCTCGCCGAGGCGCAGGTGCGTTGGGAAGCCGCGCACGGACGTCCTCTGACAACGTGACCGCGCTCCTTCGGCCGGCCGCTGAAGCCGATCTGAATCAGGTCTTGCAGATCGAGCGGGCAAGCTTTGCCGATCCCTGGACCGAGGAATCATTCCGCCGTCTACTCGGCGGTCATCCTGCTATCTTTCAGGTGATTGAATGTCCGCCAGATCTCAGAGTCGCCGGATACGTGATCGCGTTTGCAGTTGGCGAGGACGCCGAGCTTCTGAACGTCGCGGTCGAGCCAACATTTCGGGGCAGGGGATTGGCCGGACAGATGCTCGATGCCGTGCTGACCGAGCTGGGCGGTAGCGGAGTGCGGACCGCATTTCTGGAGGTTCGCGAATCGAATAGCCCCGCGCGTGCGCTTTACGAGTCGCGGGGCTTCACCAAGATTGGCAGGCGGCGGAACTACTATCGCCGGCCGGTCGAGGACGCGCTGGTGATGCGCAGGATTCTGGAAGTCGCCGAGGGTGATGAGGAGAGATCGGCGGGAAGTTTTGCTGACCGATGAAATCGTTGGTTTGCTCGGGCTCTGAGCCCCATCTATACTATTCTGGGCGGGAAACGAACTCTCGCCAGGAGGCACAGTGAGCAGAAGTCTGAACAAAGTGATGCTGATCGGAAATCTGGGCAGTGATCCCGAAGTCCGGTCGACGACTGGGGGCAACAGGGTCGCGACGTTCTCGCTCGCGACGACCCGAAACTGGAATTCGCCGAACGGTGAGAAGCAGGAGAAAACCGAATGGCACCGGTGCGTGGTGTGGAACTCCAAGGGCACGGGGCTGGCCGACGTCGTCGAGAAGTTTTGCAAGAAGGGCGACAGGATCTACGTCGAGGGGCGCATCGAGTATCGCCAGTGGCAGGACAAGGAGAATCAGACTCGCTACAGCACCGAGATCAACGTGCGGGAGATGCTGATGCTCGGCGGGGGCCGCGGTGCCTCGGGCGGGGGCGATTTTGATGGCGAGAGCAGTGGAAGGAGCCGAGCGCCGGCGACTGCCGGAGCGAAGGCAGGGGCGGCGGCGACGGGGGGGGCGGAATTCGAGGATTTCCCCGGAGCGCTCGAGCAAGCCGACGACGACCTACCCTTCTAACAGCTCCCTTGTACGATCTCTTGGGCGGCCCCGCTTTGCGGGGCCGCTTTTGTTATCTGGAGGGCCTAAGCAAGGAGCTCTCAGCTTTTGCAGCTAATCGCACAGAGCCATTTCGTCGGCGTAGGGACCTGGCGAAGTCGGACAAATGACGGACTTCCTGGAGATCTGAACAAGCGCGCGAACCCATTCTCTGGGGATCTTCTAACGCCAGTATGAAAGCTCCCCGCGATCAGCTGCAAAGCTGACCGCTCTTTGCTTCGGTATTCTCGTGGGAAGTTGGGCCGCGACGTGACTTTCCCCGGATGCCCCCCGTCCAATGGTTGGCATCTTACTATCCGTCAAAGTTCCGGGAGCACGAGTGATCGGTCATTTCCTGAAGGTATCGTCAACAGTCGCAAAGAGATCCGGCGTTCGCGCCTCCATCCTCGGCGCCGCCCTGATTATTTCGGCGGGCAGCGTCAACCGCGCGCTCGCGCAGATGCCGAGCTCGGCCGATACGGTGCGGCCTGTCCGGACCGATACCACGAACAACCTCGCCATCAGCGCCGACACCACGAAGGAAGTGAAACACGTGGTGAAAAAGGGCGACACGCTTTGGGACCTGGCGAAGTTCTACCTGAAGGATCCGTTCCGCTGGCCGGAGATCTTCCGCCGCAACACCGACGTCGTGAAGGATCCGCATTGGATCTATCCGGGCGAAGTCATACGCATCTGGGGAACCGAGGTGAAGACCGAAGCGCTCGCGAGGGCTGACAGCGCCGGCGAAGTCGTCTCTCACATCGTAACGCGTCCCGCTCCGCCTGCGCCCACGCCTACGCCTACGACGACGCAGGAGACAAGCAGTGGACGGTCGGATCTGACGGTCTTCGCCTCACCCCTAAGCCGCGCCGCGGCTGCGTTCCAGGCGGATGTGGTCGGCCGCTCGCGTAGCGGTGGAGTGCGGAGGGGCGAAGTGGAGGCCGCGCCTTACGCGGACCGTGAGGGCGGACCCAAAGACGCCGGCAGGCTCATCGCCAGCGTCGATCGCCCCGGCATCAAGACCAGCATCGTTCAAGTCAAATATCAGATTAACGACGACCTCTTCATCGACCTTCCGAAGGGCCTCGCTCCCCGCCTCGGCGACCTCTACATGTCGTACGTCCTGGGCCCCGACCTGGGCGAGTTTGGCCAGGTCGTAATTCCAACCGGCATCCTTCGCATCGAAGGCATTCCACAGGGCCAGCGGCCGATCGTGCGCGTCATCAAGCAGTACGGCGAGATCATGCTCGAGCAGCAACTCGTGGCGGCGCCCGATCTTCCTTCCCCCGCAGGTACCTTGTCGCCAGTCGCCGGGGGGATCAGAGGAACGGTTCTCTACGTTCACAACGAGCCGGTGCTGCCCACGATCGGATACTATGTGCTCATTTCGCCGAATTCCAAGACCGGCATTCAGGTGGGTGACGAAGTGACGTTCATCGACAATACCAGTGGGCCCGACGAGCAGAATCATGCTCCTCCAGTGATCGCCGGTGTCGCGCAGGTCGTGCGGGTAACACGCTACGCGACGACAGTGATCATCGTCAAGCAGACTCAACCGACGATTCGTGACGGAATGCCGGTGCGTCTGACTGGCAAAATGCCCTGAGAAAGCGGGGTGCCTCGCCGGCGCTTGTAGCCGGGCGATGATGCGCTAAAAGCGAAGCGGGGAATTAAATTAGGCGATCAGATGATTCCGATCGCCCACTTCGTTGCCGTCACGTTCTACCTCGCCGCGGCTGCCGTCGCGGCGCTGCCCTTTGCGCGTCGCGTGAAGGCACCCGTGTGGGGTGTCGTCATCCTGCTCCTGCTCGGGATTGGAGCTCACGCCACCGCGCTTGCGGGCCTCACGCGGCAGGCCGGCGCCGCATCGCTTACGGGACTCGGACCAGGGCTATCGTTCGCCGGTCTCGTCCTCGCCATCTCGCTCGTGGTCGTTGAGAGTCTCGCGCGCGAGGTCAGTCTCACGCTGGTGGCGGCGCCTGTCGCCGCGCTCGTCACGGTGGCCGGCAACCTCGCCGGCATGCACCCGTTTCTCGAGCCGCAGGGCGCGCGCGCCGTCTGGCTCACGATGCACATAGTGCTGAGCTTCATTGGGATCGCCGCGTATGCGACCGCGGCCGCGGCGGGAACGATGTACCTCGTAGCGCGACGCGAGCTCAAGTCGGCGCGGTTCGGGGCGATCTTCAGATTCTTCCCGCCGCTCGACACGCTCGATCGCGTCAATCACCTCGCCTCCATCGCGGGATTCCTCGGACTCACCCTCGGCCTCACGCTCGCCGCGGCGTACTCGTTCGAGTATCGCGCACTGGTACTGCCGCAGATCATCTGGGGCTTGGGCGCGTGGGTGGGTGTGAGCGCGCTGGCGCTCGGACGGATGCTGCGCGGCTGGCAGGCGCGTCGCGCGGCGCTGATGTCGGCCGTGACGTTTGCGAGCGTCGTCGCCCTCTACGTCGTGTTCAGAATGGCGTCGCTCAACCGCGGGCAGTTCCTATGAGAGTTGGCTACATCTCGGCGGCTAGCAGTGGGTTTTCCCTCCCATTCTGTAGCTCGGTCGAAGACGGATCACCCACCGAGAAGGTGGATTCGTGGCGTTGATCGTCGCCGGAGTCAGCCATATGACGGCGCCCATCGAGGTGCGCGAGAAGTTGACCTTCACGCCGCAGGAAGCCATTCGCGAGCTGGCGCTCCTCCGCGCGGAAGGCCTGATCCGCGAGGGCGTCGTTCTCTCGACCTGCAACCGCACGGAGATCTACGTGGTCGAAGAATCCACTGACACGCTGCCGGATATCACTTCGCTTCTCTCGAGCCGGCTCGGTCGCGACGCCGGGGGATTCATGTACGTGCACAGCGATCGCGAAGCGACCTCTCACCTGTTCGCCGTCGCCGCCGGGCTCGACTCGATGATACTGGGCGAATCGCAGATACAGGGACAGGTGAAGAACGCCTGGGAGCAATGCCGCGCCGAATCGGGCCCGATCCTCAACCGCATGTTCCAGATCGCCCTCTTGGCGGCTTCGCGCGCGAGAGAGGAGACCGGCATCGGGAGAGGCGCCGCGTCGGTGAGCTCGGCGGCCGTCCAGCTGGCGAAAAAAATCTTCGGTGGTCTCGGCGGCAGGCGGGCGATGGTACTCGGCGCCGGCGACGTCGCGGAGATCGCGCTCGAGTGTCTGCTGAAGGAAGGAGTGAGCGTCGCAATCGTGGCGAATCGCACCCACGAGCGCGCGCAGACCCTCGCCGGGCGCCACGGCGCCACGGCGATGCGCTACGACGAGTGCTGGGAATCGCTGCGCGACGTCGACGTGCTGATTTGCTCGACCGCTTCGCCCTCGCCCGTAGTCACGGTGGCTCGCGTTCGCGCTTCGATCGCGGCGCGCGGCGACCGGCCTCTCTGCATACTCGACATTGCGTTGCCGCGCGATGTGGAGACAAGTGTCGGAGAGATCGGCAACGTCTTCCTGTACGATCTCGACGACTTGCGCGCAGCGGCTGCCGCCAATCTCGAGCAGCGGGGGGAAGATGTGCCCGCCGCGCGCGAGATAATCGCGGGAGAGGTCCAGAAGTACTGGGACTGGGTGGCGGGCCTGGCGGCGGTACCGGTCGTGCGGGAGTTTCGCGAGGAGATGGACAGATTACGGAGTGCGGAGCTTGCCGCAGCTCTCAGGCGAATGGGGCCGCTTTCGCCCGAGCAGGCCGAAGCCATCGAATATTTCTCGAGGTCACTGATGAACAAGTTCCTGCACGAGCCGAGTGTGCGACTGAAGGCGGCGGCCGCCAATGGGCGGGGCCTCGGAGTTGTCGACGCGGCGCGCTACCTGTTCGCGCTGGAGAACAAGCCTGGCTCCGATCCGCAGAAAGGAGATTCGACCGACATTGCCTAAGGTCCTCGTAACGGGCGGAGCGGGGTTCATCGGCTCACACGTGGTCGACCTCCTTCTCGCCAAGGGATTCGACGTGACCGTGGTCGATGATCTTTCCACCGGAAAGCGGGACAACATTGCGCGTCAGGCGCGCTTTCACGAGATCGGCGTGAACTCGAAAGAATTCGCGCAGCTGGTTCGCGACGAAAGGTTCGATGTCATAGCTCACCTCGCCGGCCAGATCGATGTTCGAAAGAGCGTGGCCGATCCCGTTGCCGACGCAACGATCAACATTCTCGGCACGCTCAATCTCATGGAAGCGGTAAAGCAGAGCGATGCGAAAACACGAATCGTCTTTACCTCTACGGGTGGAGTGCTGTACGGTGATTTCAACACGCCGCCAAACGTCGAGACGTACCCGAAGGATCCGGAGTCGCCGTACGCGATAGCCAAACTGAGCGTCGAGTATTACCTCGCGTACTACGGACGCGTTCACCAACAGGATGCGGTCGCCGTGCGCTTCGGAAACGTTTACGGTCCGCGCCAGGACCCACATGGAGAAGCCGGCGTGGTAGCCATTTTCTGCGGGCGGATTCTCGACGATCGCCCGCTCACCGTTTTTGGGGACGGACTTCAGACGCGGGACTATGTCTATGTTGGTGATGTCGCTCGCGCGGTCTGGCTGGCGGCAACGAAGCCGCTGCCTGAGAAGGGACGGCTCGATGCCCGCGCGTTCAACATCGGAACCGGTGAGGGCACCAGTGTTCTCGAGATTGCCAGGCTGCTGCAGGGAGCGGCGCGCAGCAACGTACCAATTGAGTTCGCCCCTCGTCGTCCCGGAGAGCAGCAGGAATCCTTCGTTGATGCCGGCAAGGCAAGCGAAGTATTGGGCTGGGTTCCAGAGATTGCTCTCGCCGACGGCTTGGCGAAGACTTTCGCGTGGTTTGCTCGCGAGACGAGCGGAGCCGCCACTTGAATAATTTCCTGGTGTTCCAGGTCGGTCAGAGGATACCGAGCTCACCGATGGAGCTGGTGACCAGCTCCACCGGCGCGACGAAAATCGTGCTCGCGATCCTCGTGGTGCTCTCCCTCCTCAGCTGGGGAATCATCTTCGCCAAGTGGTACGAGCTCAAGAAGGCGTCGCGAATAACACTCTCTTTTGCGCGCGAGTTCGCGGGCGCTCACACGGTCGAGCGCGCGGCTCAAATGGCGCGCAGCACTGGCGGACCGCCGGCAACGATCATGGAGCGCGCGATGCGCTTCATCGAAGAGACGACGCCCGCCCTCTCCGGAACCTCGGAGCGATCCGCACGATTCAGCAGCGCGCAGGTGGAAGCGCTCCAGCTGGTGCTCGATGCCGAGACGACAACTGAGCGTGACCGACTCGGCCGGTGGGTCACGGTGCTGGCGACAATCGGATCCGTCAGTCCGCTCATCGGGCTTCTCGGAACGGTGCTCGGCGTCATTGACGCGTTCATCGGAATCGCCTCCAAAGGATCAGGAAACATCGGCGCGGTCGCTCCAGGTGTGGCCGAGGCTCTGATCGCGACGGCGGCGGCGCTGAGCGTCGCGATCCCGGCTGTGTTCGCGTACAACATCTTCGCGGCGCGCCTCAACAAGATCGAAGGACAGCTCGAGAGCTTCGGGTCGGAGCTGATCGCGCTAATGGTCAGAGAGGGCATGATCTGATGGCGCGCCGCAGACGCGGTCGCGACAGGCTCGTGCTCAACGCCGAGATCAACGTCGTGAGCCTGATCGACGTGATGATGCTGCTGATGATCATCTTCATGATCACCGCGCCGATGATGCAGGGCGGGGTGGACATCACGCTCCCCAAGGCGCAGTCGCGTCCGCTCGAGTCGAAGAGCGGGCTCACTGTGACGGTCGATCGGACCGGCGCCATCTTCGTCGACGACGCGGGTCTCACCTTGAGCCAGTTCTCGGCGAGCTTCAAGGCGCTGGCGCAGCGCCGAGGCTCGGGCGGTGTCTATCTGCGCGCGGACGATCGAGTTCCGTACGGCTCGGTCGTAAAGGTGCTCGCGATCATGCGAGCGAGCGGCGTCGGGGACATAGGATTGGTGGCTGAGCCACCAGCGGCGAAGTGATGCCTCGCCGAGAGAGTGGATCGCGACTCGTTGCCCCTTTCACACTCTCGGCCATACTTCACGCGGCGATCGCGACGCTCCTCTTCAACACGCTGAAGGAGCGCAAGCCGGTGGCACTGCCGCCGATGTATCGCGTGGAAATCGTGGCTGCTCCGCCGGGCGAGAGAGCGATCGGCGAGGTGAAGACCGCGCAAGCCAAGGCGGCAGCATCTGTTACGCAGCCGACCGCCACGCAGTCAACCGTCAAGGAAATGCCGCTGCCGACGGCGAAGCCCGCGCCCAAGACTCCCGCGCGAGCGACGCCGACGCAGGGAAAAGTTGCGCAATCACAAAAAGTGGCCCCTCCGACTGAAGCCAAAGTCACGCCGCAGCCAAAGGCAGAGGCTCCAAAGGCGGGGGGCGGGCCGACCGGCGGCAAGGGAACCGATGTGGCTACCGTGCGCAGCGACGGGATCGAGTTTCCATTTCCAGGGTATCTCAACAACATCGTTCGCCAGATTGCTCTCAACTTCAAACCACGGAATCCTGTTGCGCGTCTCAAAGCGGAAGTAAGGTTTCTGATCCATCGCGATGGCTCCGTATCAGACCTCACATTCATCAGACGCTCCGGCAATTTCTCCTTCGACCTCGAAGCACAGGGCGCGGTGGAGGCGGCCTCGAGCACGCGCGCGTTCGGCCCGCTGCCGACCGGATTTCCGGACGACGCTCTCCCCGTGGTATTCAGCTTCGATCCCGAATTCCTGAAATGAGAATGAGAGCGTGGTGCGTTTCTCTCGTCGTCATCGCCTGCACGTTTGCGGCTGCGACGATCGCACGCGCCCAGGACACGACTACCGCCCCCGGCGTGCGGCTCGGTCTCAGCTATACCGCGGGCAGCAAGCCCGGCGTGATCGTCCTCCCGGTGCAGGACGACTACGACGATTCGCTGCGGCTCATCGTGCAGCGCGATCTTGATTACAGCGACCGCACGACCGTGATCGCGCTGGATGAGACGACGCTCAGCGGCCTCGTGCCGGCCGTGGGCGGGAAGATCAACTTTCCGCTCGTGGCGAAGTTCGGAGCCGCTCTGCTCATTCGGATGACGCCGACGACCCAGGGGCTGCACGTGGCCGCCTACGATGTCGCGAGAGGACAGCTTCTTCAGTCCGAGCACTTTCTCTTCGACCGGCGCGACCGGGACTGGCGCTTCGCTCTGCATGGAGTGTCCGACCAGATAGAGCAATGGGCGTTCGGGAAGCGCGGCATCGCGCAATCTCGCATCGCGTACGTCAACGACGGCGAGCTGAGAATCGTCGACAGCGATGGCGCCGAGACGCGCTCGATCACGACTGGTCGGGGCGCGCTCTCACCGGCGTGGTCCCCGAACGGAGGATCTGTGGTCTTCACCGTTCTTGGCAACGCCGGGACACAGGTGCAGGAGCTCGACGTCCGCACGGGTCGCACTCGCAGGGTGAGTCAGATTCGCGTTGGGCTCAACATCACGCCGATTTACCAGCCCGGCGGAAATGCGATTCTTTACGCGCAGGGGACCGGCAACGGCACCGATCTCGTTCTGACGGGTCTCGACTCCGGCCCGCCGAAGAAAATCACGATCGGGAGAGGGACGGACAACACGTCGCCGTCCTACAGTCCGGATGGCCACCAGATCGCGTTCATCTCCGGGAAGTCGGGCGCGCCCCAGGTGTATATTATGGATGCGGACGGGTCCAACGTTCAGCTGGTTACGCCGTACACGGCTGGGGTGCGCAGCTATCGAGCGAGCCCGGACTGGTCGCCTGACGGTCGCGCGATCGCGTACGAGCAGCAGAACGGGAACTTCCAGGTCTTCATGATCGATTTACGGGATCGCGTTCCGAAGCAGCTCACTAGCGAAGCTGAGAACGAGGATCCGTCCTGGGCACCCGATGGGCGGCACATCGTCTTCACTTCGTCGAGGGGCGGGGACAAGCAGTTGTGGATTCTAGACACCGAGTCTGGCCGCGCGCGGCAGCTCACCCACAGTAGGGGAGCGAGATTGGCGGCATGGTCGCCGATTCTCGCCAATCCGGAAGTAGGGACATACTCACAATGACGAAAGCGTCTCCATTCATATTCTGCATTCTTCCATTCGCGCTCGCGGGCTGCTTTTTCGCGACGAAGTCAGACTTCGACAAGCTGCAGGCGGACATCGTCGGTACGCGTGCCGGCTCGAACGCCGCTGATTCCGTTCAGCGCGCCTATCTGATCGACGTGAGTCGTTCGGTTCGGGCGCTCAACGACTCGATCAACGCGCTCAGCAAACGAATCAATACGATGCGCACGGCCACGGAGTCGGACCTCGCGGCGATGAAGGAAGACGTCTCGCAGCTCCAGGACATGAGCGGGCAGAGCGAGCGGCAGCTGCGTGACATGCGCGCGGCGGTCGAGGAGAAGACCAGCCAGCCTGATGCCGCGCCGAGAACCGACAGCACTGCTTCGAGCGCGGGTAGACCGGTAAGCGGCCCGGGCCCCGGCCAGTTGCTGCAGGCCGGCCGCGACCAGCTTCTCAAGGGCGGTAACGTCTCGGCACGCGCCGCGTTCAGCGAGCTGATCGCGAAATATCCGAAGTCCGACCTGGTTCCCGAGGCGATGTTCTACACGGCGCAGGCCTACGCCGCCGAGCGAAACACCGACGCCGCGGACGCGGAGTACGCGGCGCTGATCGTGAAGTATCCAAGCTCCCCGCGCGTGCCGACGGCGATGTACAAGCGCGCGCTGCAGCTGCAGGCCTCGAAGAAGACCGCCGAAGCCAAGCGCCTATTCCAGGAAATCATCAAGCGCTTCCCGCGCTCTGACGAGGCCGCCCTCGCCGACGAGCGTCTACAGTCGATTCGGTAGTACGGAGCCGTGGTATGAGCAAAGCTCCCGGCCACGAAATGCCCTTCCTGGATCATCTGGAGGAGCTGCGCAAGCGACTCTTCTGGATTGCCGGCGCGATAATCATCGGGGTCGTGGTGGGATTCACGCTGCTCTCCAAGCTGGACATCATCCGCCTGCTGGAGCGCCCGATTCTCCCGCTGCTGCACGGGCAGAAACTCATCTACACGCACCCGGGCACGTCCTTTCACATCCTGCTCAACGCGTCGCTGGTGCTGGGGTTGATTCTCGCCGCGCCGGTGATCGTCGGGCAGATCTGGGGCTTCCTGGCGCCTGCACTGTACGCGCACGAGAAGCGCGTCGTGATTCCAGTGCTCATCGCGATCGTCGCACTCTTTCTGGCGGGCGTCGCGCTCAGCTACTTCGTCGTGCTGCCGCTCACGCTCCAGTTCCTGATGAGCATCGAGTCTACCGCGCTGACGCCGATGATCTCGGCCACGGAGTACTTCGACTTCGCGATCAGCATGTGCCTGGCGTTCGGCGTCGTGTTCGAGGTTCCGATCGCGATTCTCGCCCTAACTGCGCTCGGACTGGTCACACCGCAGTTCCTGTCGAAGTACAGAAAGCATGCGGTCGTGGTGTGCCTGACGGCGGCGGCGTTCATTACGCCGGGTGCGGACCCGTATTCGTTGTTCGCGCTCGCGATACCACTCTACGTGCTCTATGAGCTGAGCGTATTCGTCGCGCAGTTCGCGTATCGCAAGCGTCAGAAGCGGCAGGCTAAGCGCGAGGCCGAGGACTCAGCTCCGTCCAAGAGCGCGGGGGCTTCGGCATGATGCGCCGCGCCCTCCTGCTCGCCTGCGGCGCGCTTGCTCTCTCGGCGCACACGAATCTTTCGGCGCAAGTCCGGCGGCTCCCCGAGCCGCGGCGCGACACCGTTCGGACGCCCCCGGATACGTCTCGCCACGACAGCACCGCCGCCGATTCCACCAAGCAGAAGGAGCTGATCAAATGGAACGAGCCCGATTCCGTCATGCGCGTCCTGATGACGCGACCCGGCTACAGCGCGACCCGGTATCAGGGCGACGTGGCGGTGTTCAACGCGCAGACCCACACCCTCGAGCTCAAGGGAAAGAGGGCAGGCGTCAGTCGCGATCAGACCGTGTTGGTGGGCGACAGCATCATCTATAACGATTCCACGAAGATCATGGTGGCGCGGGGCGACACCGTGACACTCCGCGATCCCCAGCAGCAGGCGGCCGACGTCGTCGCACGCGGCCGGATGGCGTACAACGTCGAGCTGCACCGGGGTGTCGTGACCAACATCTCCACGGCGATCGAGGAGACGGGTCAGCATTGGCTAGTGCATGGAGTGACCGCCGCCTTCGTGAGCGACACCACACGCGGGCGTGAGACGGCATTCTACGTCCGGAATGGTACGATTACGAGCTGCGACGACTCGATTCCCGATTACCACTTCCGGTCGAACGAGATCAAGATGGTCACGAAGAACATCATGGTGGCGCGGCCGGCGATCCTGTACATCGGCGACGTGCCCATCATGTGGCTGCCCTTCATTTTCCAGGACATTCGCTCGGGGCGCCGCAGCGGTGTCATCACGCCGCGCTTCGGAGTGAGCGAGCTTTTGCGCAACAGCCCGACCTACCGGCGCCACGTCGAGAACCTCGGCTACTACTTCGCGATCAGCGACTACATGGACGCGCAGGTCGCGCTCGACTGGCGGAGCGGGGCGCGATCGACCGTGGGCGATCCGGGTTGGGTGCGCATCAACGGAGAGATGCAGTACCGCTGGCTCGACCGGTTCATAACGGGCCGAGTGGCGCTCTTCCGTCACGCTCAGAACGATGGCTCGACGAACACGGGCTTGAGCTGGGGCCATTCTCAGGATTTCTCCCAGAGCACGCATCTCAGAACGGATATCAACTACGTCACCAACACGTTCATTCAGCGAACGACGGCGTTCATTCCCGCTCAGGTCCTGGCGAACATCTCGTCGCGGGCCAGTTACGACACCAAAATTGGTCCAGCTTCGCTGAGCCTCGGTGGCACACGAACCCAGCACCCGGGACGAACCGAGGTCGAGCAGAGTTTTCCGAACTTCAGCATCACGGTTCCGACACTGTCGCCGGTCTCGTGGTTCGACTGGTCGCCCGGCTTCAGCGTGTCGACGGATCAGATCATCAACAGCGACGCGGGGGCCGAGTTTCCCTACCGGTACTTTACGAACCAGACGGGACTGCCTGACAGCGTTCGTCGAGTACTGAACTCGCGGAATACCAGCTCGAGCTTCGACACACCCATCAGAATCGGCGGCTTCACGTGGAGCAATAGATTCACCCTCGCCGATCAGGAGAATGACGCTCCCGCGTTGGTCAAAGTGAGGGATGTAAACGACTCGTCGAAGGTCACGCCCACGATATTCGCCAAGACGTTCTCGACCCAAATCGATTGGCAGACCGGCATCAACCTCCCCGCCTTCCTCCAGAGCTCCCTGAAAGTGTCACCGTCGGTGTCGTTCGGAAACGTCGACGGACACACCTATTGGCGGCGCACACAATTGGACGGCGGGAAGCTAGTTCACCAGGCGAAGCGGGCCACCGTCGGTCTCAGCGCGTCGCCCACGCTCTTCGCGCTCTTTCCCGGTTTTGGCCCGGTGTCACGGTTTCGTCATTCCATCACGCCCATCATCAGCTATGGCTACGCGCCGGCCGCAGACATCAGCGACGAGTACCTCCATTCGCTGAACACGAGCCGGCAGGGGTATCTGGGCGCGCTGGCGCAGAACAGAGTGAGCCTCGGACTGTCTCACGTGCTGGAGGCGAAGCTCAAGTCCACCGACACGAGCGGCACAGCCGAGCCGAAGAAAATCAAAATACTGTCGATGAACTTTTCTTCTCTGGCCTACGATTTCGAGAGAGCGCGCCAGACGCACCGCTCCGGGTTCGCCACCGACGCCATAGGCTCCGATGTCTCGACCGATCTCATCCCGGGCTTTCATGGGGGGATCCGTTACTCGCTCTATCAGGGCGACATTCTGAGCGACAGCGCGCGGTTCAAGCCGTTCCGCGAGAGCATCGACGCGGGCGTCACGATAAACTCGCAGTCGGGAATCTTTGGCGCCATCAGCAGAGTGTTCGGCCGGGCTGTCCCGCAGCAGAATCCGCAGATCGAGCGCGTTGGGCAGAGCTCCGACGACGCGCTTGCCAATCGGGTAGCGTCGACGCCCGTGGCAGGCATCACGGCGAGAAATCGCCAATACAACATTCCTGAAACGCAGGGCTGGTCCGCAACTCTCACCTACAGCTCGAGCCGCCAGCGTCCTCCGACAGGCAACGCGACCGTGATTGACAACGATCCGAAGGTCAAGTGCGCCCAATATCTGGTGAACCCGATCGTATACGAGCAATGCATTCAACTGGAATCCGCCAATGCCAACGGCGGGGTACCGCTCGCGTCCGCTACGCCCGGCGGAGCGTTCTTTCGGACACCTGGGCGCGACAACCTGCAGTCAAGTATGACCTTCCACCTGACGCCCAAGTGGGCCGGATCCTGGAACACCAACTACGACTTCCAGGCGAAGAAGTTCGGGAGTCACATGGTCACGCTGCAGCGGGAGCTGCACGACTGGAGGGCGATCTTTGCCTTCACGCAGGCGCCCAACGGGAACTTCGCATTCAACTTCTTCATTGCCCTCACCGCCGAGCCCGACCTAAAATTCAACTATGACAAGCAGACCTACCGCCCAATAGCCCCCTGACGTTGACCCAACGGCTCAACATCACCAATGGAGACAGCGCCGCCGGCACTCTGAGCGAGGCCGGCGTCGAAGGCAAGATCATATCGAAGACGGCTAGCCCCGCCAGGCGCGCCCCTCGAAAAAAGAAATGACCGAGAAACTTCTCATCAGCGGTGATACGCTCACCGTCGATGAAGCCTATGCGGTAGCGGCCGACCGGCTTCGCGTCGGTCTCGCGCCGAAAGCCCGCGAGCGAATGCTCCGCACCCGCGCCGTCGTGGACGACATCGTCCGCCGAAACGCGGTCGTGTACGGAATCACCACCGGTTTCGGAAAACTTTCAGAGATCGCGATACCGCCCGATAAGCTGGCCGAGCTGCAGGTGAATGTCGTCCGCAGCCATGCGGCGGGAGTCGGAGATCGCCTGCCGGAGCGCGAAGTGAGAGCGATGATGCTCCTCCGCGCCAACGTGATCGCAAAGGGCTACTCCGGCGCGCGTCCCGAGCTCGTCGATCTCATTCTCGAGATGCTGAACGCCGATGTCTATCCGCCGGTTCCGGAGCAGGGAAGCGTTGGCGCGAGTGGTGATCTCGCGCCGCTCGCGCACCTCGCGCTCGCTCTCATCGGCGAGGGAACGCTGATCAAGGGAGATCGCGAAGACTCGGCCGCAAAGGTCTTGCGTGAGATCGGAGCGAAGCCGGTCGTCCTCGCTCCGAAGGAAGGCATCACCCTCATCAATGGAACTCAAGCTCATACGGCTGTGGCGCTCATCGCGCTCGTCCACGCTCGCGCACTGTGGCGCACCGCCCACGTGGCGGGCGCAATGTCGCTCGAGGCTCTGCTTGGCACACCGGTCGCCTTCGACGAGAGAATCCACGACGCTCGCGGCCAGAGAGGTCAGTCGCGTTCGGCGGCGCTCCTTCGCGATCTGCTCGCGGACAGCGAGCTGCGGGAGTCACACCGGCACGGTGACCCACGCGTGCAGGATCCTTACGCGCTCCGCTGCATGCCGCAGGTGCACGGACCGGTGCTCGACGCGCTCGACTTCATAGACGCGGCTGTTTCGAGAGAGCTGAACGCGGCGACCGACAATCCGCTCGTCTTCGAGAATGGCGAGACGCTGAGCGGCGGAAACTTTCATGGTCTCACGGTCGCGATGGCACTCGACTTTCTCGCGATCGTGCTGACTCACCTGGCGACGATGGCGGAGCGGCGTATAGACAGGCTCGTTCACCCCGACCTGAACCAGGGGCTGCCCCCATTTCTCTCGCCCGACGCCGGCGTCAACTCCGGCTTCATGATGGCTCAGGTAACGGCCGCGGCTCTGGCGAGCGAGTGCAAGGTGCTCTCGCATCCCGCGAGCGTGGACTCTATTCCCACCGACGGCAGCAAGGAAGATGTCGTTCCCATGGCGATGGGCGCCGCGTGGAAGGCGCGGCGCGTTCTTCGCAACCTGGAGAACATCCTGGCGATCGAGCTGATGTGCGGAGCGCAGGGCATCGATTTCAGAGCGCCGCTGCGTCCCGGGCGAGGCGTGCGCACGGCGCACCAACGTGTACGCGCCATCGTGCCGAGGCTCGAGGGTGACCGCGTGCTGAGCGGCGACATCGCGGCGCTTCGGACCGCTGTCTCCGAGATGCGCTTCGCCGACATTGGAACGGTGACATGACCGATCTGAGAGTGCGTTTCGACCCGAATGCGTTCGACGTCTCCAGGCAAGGGCGTCGAGAGATTCGCGCGCCTCGCGGCAAAACCATCTCGTGCAAAGGCTGGCAGCAGGAGGCCGCGCTCCGGATGCTGATGAACAATCTCGATCCGGACGTGGCCGAGCGTCCCGAGGATCTTGTCGTGTACGGGGGAACGGGTAAGGCCGCGCGCAACTGGGAGTGCTTCGATGCGATCGTGCGCGAGCTGACCAACCTCGGCGCGGACGAGACGCTGCTGGTGCAGAGTGGAAAGCCGGTCGGAGTTTTTCGCACCCACACCGGCGCGCCACGCGTTCTCATCGCCAACAGCAACCTCGTCGGCCGCTGGGCGACGTGGGAGCACTTCCGCGAGCTGGAGCGCAAAGGCCTGATGATGTACGGCCAGATGACCGCCGGCTCCTGGATCTACATCGGTTCGCAGGGAATCGTGCAGGGCACTTACGAAACGTTGGGATCAGTCGCACAAAAGCATTTTGTCGGAACTCTTCGCGGACGCTTCGTTCTTACCGCCGGTCTGGGAGGAATGGGCGGCGCGCAGCCGCTCGCGGCGACGATGCAGGGCGCCGCGGCACTCATCATCGAGGTGGACGAGTCTCGCATCGAGAGGCGCCTCGCGACGCGCTACCTCGACCGCAAGGCGCGGAATCTCGACGAAGCGCTCGAGCTCATCTCCAGCGCGACGCGCTCGGGCGAAGCGATCTCGATCGGACTGCTGGGCAACGCGGCCGATGTCCTCCCCGAGATCGTTCAGCGCGGAGTCACGCCCGATGTGGTCACCGACCAGACGAGCGCGCACGACATGCTCAACGGCTACGTCCCCGGCGGAATGAGCTTCGCGCAGGCGCTCGAGCTGAGAGAGGCGGACCCGGCAGAGTACGTGCGGCGCTCGACAAAATCGGTTGTGCGACACGTGACCGCGATGCTCGAGATGCAGCAGCGGGGAGCGGTCGCCTTCGACTACGGGAACAACATCCGCACCGTCGCACTCGACGCGGGACTCAGCAACGCGTTCGACATTCCTGGGTTCGTGCCCGAGTATATCCGACCGCTGTTCTGCCAGGGGAAGGGTCCCTTCCGCTGGGTGGCGCTGTCAGGCGACCCGCAGGACATCAAGCGGACCGACGATCTCGCGCTCGAGCTCTTTCCGGACGACGAGCATCTCCGCCGCTGGATTTCGCTGGCACAAGAGAAGATTGAGTTTCAAGGTCTGCCGGCGCGAATCTGCTGGCTCGGACAATCCGATCGCGCAAAGTTCGGCGTCGCCATCAACGACCTCGTCGCATCGGGCGAGATCTCGGCCCCCATTGCGATCGGGCGTGATCACCTCGATACCGGGAGCGTTGCGTCGCCCTTCCGCGAGACTGAAGGAATGCGCGACGGCACCGACGCGGTCGCCGACTGGCCGCTGCTCAACGCGATGCTGAATGTCGCGAGCGGCGCGTCGTGGGTGTCGTTCCATCACGGCGGAGGAGTCGGCATCGGCAACTCTCTCCATGCCGGCCAGGTGATCGTCGCCGACGGCACGCCGGAGATGCGCGTCCGCCTCGAGCGCGTGCTCACGAACGACCCGGGCATCGGTGTCGCGCGACACGCGGATGCGGGCTACGAGGAAGCGATCAAGACCGCGCGCAAGCACGGCCTGCATCTCCCGATGATCGGCTGACATGCTCACCAGTGAGTTCAAGCCCTGGCACGTACCGATCTTCCTGGCAAAGTACGCGTATCTCACCGCCACGCGGCGTCCGGTCCTCGTCCACTTCGAAGTGACGATGCGCTGCAACGCGCGCTGCGGGTTCTGCGACTACTGGAAGACGGATGCGGCGGCGAAATCGACCGAGCTCAAATCCTTCGCGGACGCCGCCCGCTTCTTCAATCCCATGCTCATCACCTTCACCGGTGGCGAGCCGACGCTGAGACACGACCTCGAGGAGCTGGTCGCGGCGGTCAACAGCGCGGTCAGCCTCAAGTACATGACGCTCATCACGCACGGCGGGATGCTCTCCCCGGAGCGCGCTCGCTCGCTCTGGAAAGCCGGCATCAACCAGTTCAACATCTCGCTCGACTTTCTCGATGAGCGGCACGACCGCGCGCGCGGAATGCCGGGACTGAGCGGAAAGATCATGCGCACTGTTCCACGCATGCGTGAGATCGGGATCACCGGGATCCGCTTCAACACCGTGATCAAGCGCGACAATCTGGACCAGCTGCTCCCGATCGTGCGCCGCGCACGCGAGTTGGGCTGTGGGGTCAACTTCAGCTGCTACACCGACACCAAGAACGGCAGCACCGAGGGGCTCATCGAGCGCGACCAGACGCGCCAGCTCGAAGAAGTGGTGCGGGAGCTGCTCGCGTTCAAGAGGAAGACACGCGGAGTCATCACCAACTCTGATTACTACCTGGAGCAAATTCCTCGGTTCGTGCGGGGCGAGATCACCGAGCCCTGCCGCTCCGGAATGCGGACCATTCACATCGACCCCCTCGGCAGAGTGAAGCGGTGCCCGGACTTTCCGACCGATTTCCATTGGACCGAGTTCCGCAAGTACGAGCCGATCAACTGCAACGCCTGCTTCTACGCCTGTCGTGGCGAGGCGCAGGCTCCGCTCCGCTTATCCCGCGTGCGCGACGTGATGGCGTCTCCTGCGCGCTCGGTGCCGGTTCTCGCGCCGCCGGTTCTCGCGGCGCCCGCGTGAGGGACGAGGCTTGAGCGATCTCCTTTTCGTGAACGCCGCGCAGATCGTCACCTGCGCCGGACCCGCCCGAGCGCGAAAGGGAAAGGAGATGCGCGACGCCGGCATTCTAAAGAAAACCGCCGTCGCCGTAAGCAGCGGACGGATAGCGATGATTGGCTCGGCGAGCGATCTCGAGCACGCCTATCCGGACGCCGAAGTCGTCGATTGCCGCGGCGGTGTGCTCACTCCGGGTCTGGTCGATTCGCACACCCACGCCGTGTTCGGCAAGCCGAGGTTCGAGGAGCACGAGCTACGCGCCGAGGGCTTCGACTACATGGAGATCGCGAAGCGTGGGGGCGGAATCCACGCTTCGGTTCGCGACTTTCGCGAGCGCAGCGAGGACGAGCTCTACAACCTCGCGGTGCCGCGCGTGAGGGAGCTGGCCTCTTACGGAACGACCACTCTCGAAATCAAGAGCGGCTACGGCCTCTCGATTGAAGACGAGCTGAAGGCGCTGCGCGTGATCGGACGCCTGGCCGAGCGCCAGCCGATGCGCATCGTGCCTACCTGGCTCGGCGCGCACGAGATCCCCCACGAATACCGCACGAGCGAAGAGCGGCGCGGCGAGTTCATCGATCTCCTGATCAACACTCTCTTGCCCAAGGTCGTCGAGCAGGGCATCGCGCGTTTTGCCGACGCCTTCTGCGAGCCGGGCGTGTTCACGATCGACGAGACGCGCCGAATCCTCGAAGCCTCGCGCAAAGCCGGACTCGGCATCAAGATCCATGCTGATGAGCTCGAGTCGTGCGGTGGAGCAGAGCTCGCCGCCTCACTCAAGGCGGTCTCGGCGGACCATCTCGCCGCAATCTCCGAGAGCGGAATCGAGGCGCTGGCGAAGTCTGACACAGTCGCGACGCTTCTGCCCGGCACCATGCTCTTTCTCGGCAAGGCAAAACAGGCGCCGGCGCGCGCACTGATCGATGCCGGAGCGGCGGTCGCTCTCGCCAGCGACTTCAACCCCGGCACCTCCCCAACCGTTAACTTTCCATTGATGCTTACGCTCGGTGTGAGTCAGCTACGCATGAGCCTCGCGGAAGTCCTCATCGCCGCGACAGTGAATGGGGCAGCGGCGGTGGGAATTGCGGGAGAGGTCGGGCAGATTGCGCCGGGCTTTGCCGCCGATCTCGCGCTCTTCGCAATCGCCGACGTGCGAGAGTTGCCATACTGGTACGGCGCACGTCTTTGTGTCGGGTCGTGGAAGGCTGGCGCGCCTTGTCACCCCTATGAAAGCGGAAGTAACTTGAACGCTCGTTCCCCGGAGGCCGTGCCTACCGGGTAAGTCCTTTTTGCCCGGCGCCCTTAATGTCCAACGTCGACAAGCTGAAAAAAAAGGCTGCCGAATTCGAGCAGAAAAAGCAGTACGATCGGGCACTCGATGTCTACCTTCAGATCATCGAGCAGACTGAGGGGCAGGAGGATCGCGACGTAACCGTCTACAACCGGGTTGGCGACCTCAATTTGCGCCTGAACAAGACCGACCAGGCCGTCAATTACTACGAGCAGGCCGTGGATCTCTACACCGAGGGCGGCTACCTCAATAACGCGATCGCGCTTTGCAACAAGATTCTCCGCCACGCCCCGGCGCGCCATCAGATCTATTACAAGCTCGGTAAGATCTCGGCCAAGAAGGGCTTCAACAGCGACGCCAAAAAGAATTTCCTCGAATACGCCGACCGGATGCACCGCGCGGGCCGCGAAACCGATGCCTTCAAGGCGCTCCAGGAATTCGCGGATCTTTGCCCCGGACAGGACGACATCCGGCTGATGCTCGCCGACCAGCTCGCCAAGGCAGGGAAGGGCTCCGAGGCGATCGAGCAGCTGCAGATACTCCACGAATCGCTCGACGCCGAGGGGCGAGCGGCCGAGGCGGAAGCGACCGTGCAGCGAATTCACACCCTGGATCCGAGTGTCGAGCCTCGCCGGTCCAAGACGCCGGTCAAGAGAGAATCCGGCGGCCTCGTCTTTCTCGACGTCGGTGGATCACCGCCATCGCCCAGGCCCAAGATCGAAGGATTTGAGAGAACGGCGCTTGCGCCCAAGGCGCCGGCGCGGCCGCGCACGCCCCAGCACATAAAGCCGTTACCGGAATTCGAGCAACTGCCGGACATCGAGGAACTGCCTGATATCGAGCCACTGGCGGACCTCGAGCCGACTACCCCGGAGTCGCTGCCGATTCTGGAGCTCGAGTCGGACCAGGTTCATGGTCTCCAGACGGGTTCTTCGGTCAGCGGCCTCGAGACGCGCTCTTCGGTCAGCGATCTCGAGCCGGCGTTCGATTTGTCGCTCACCAACACGGATGTCTCCCCGCTCGAAGGGCTGGAATCCATCGCGGATCCTTCGGCGTTCGTGATGGATCCCCAAGTCGCCCCGCCATCGTCCTCCGTGGAGGGCCTGATTTCGGCGGAGTCCGGCTTGAATCCCGTCGAGCCCGGACTAGGCGAGCCTCTTCTGGACGAAGACCCTCTGGCCGGGCTCAATGTCCTCGAGGACGATCGGTTCTTCGTGCACGAGCCGGCGCCGGAGAAGAGCGCCGCCGCGCTGGCCGAGGCGAACGTGTCGCCTGAGGCCGAGGCTGAAGTGCAAGAATTCGAAACACTCGAGATCGACGCCGAAGAGGACAAAGAAGCCGAAGTCCACCAGCAGAAGCCCGCTCCCGCGCCCAAGCCGACCAAGCCGAAGCTCGTCGAGCCGCTCCGGATGACGCGCCCGAAACTGAAGAAGCCCAAGACTCCCCACCGTGAGGAGCCGCCGTCGCAGCGTCCGCCGGTCAATCCTTTCATGCGCCGCGGTACGAAACCCAAAACGTCCTCGCCCCAGCCGGCGCCCCGCCAGACGACGCCGCCGACTGAAGTTCCGCGCGCGGCAACTCCGAAAGAAAACGCGCCGCAGCGAAACTCCGATGACAATTTCGTCGATCTCGCGGACTGGCTCCGTGAAGAGCGCGGTCCGCGCTCCACACGCATGGTCGCGGCCGAGGACGAGAGTCGCGTAGAAGGCGAGCAGGCCGACTTCACCGACATGCTCGAGAAGTTCAAAGCCGGCGTCGCCGCCAACGTCGACGACGAGGATTTCGACAGCCACTACGATCTGGGCGTCGCCTACAAGGAGATGGGCCTCATCGATGAAGCGGTCGCCGAGTTCCAGAAGGCGCTGCGGGGAGCGACGCAGCGAATCCGCGCCTACGAGGCGCTCGGACAATGCTTCATCGAGCGCAACGAGCACGATGTCGCCATCACCGTGCTCGGACGCGCGTTGCGCGAGCCCGGCATGGAGGATGAAGATCTGATCGGCGTGCTCTACCTCCTGGGCTTCGCGTCCGAGGGGAGCAAGAAGGCACGCGATGCCGCCGCGTACTACCAGCGGGTGTTTGCGATCGACATCGACTTCCGCGATGTGAGCAAGCGCCTCAAGCAGATGACCAAGGCCGCCACGAAATGAGATCGGCCGCAGCCCAGGACCGACGCAGAGTGAACATGACGCCGCCGCGTGGAGTCACACTCCAGGCGATTCAGCTTCCGGTCCGCGACAAGCTCCACGATGTGTCGCAAGCGATGGCGCGCATCGTCGCCAGCGATATGCCGCTCGTCGGCCAGGTGAGCGCGCACCTGCTCGCCATGCGCGGCAAGCTGTTCCGCCCGACTCTTCTCCTACTCTCGAGCGAGGTCGCTGACGAGCCCGAAGACCAGGCCGTCACCCTCGCCGCGGCCCTGGAGCTGATTCACCTCGCGACGCTCGTACACGACGACGCCGTCGATCACTCGGCGCTGCGTCGCGGCATGCCGACCGTCAACGCGCTCTTCGGCCACCAGATCTCCGTGATCATGGGAGACTTCCTCTACTCCACCGCGCTCACGCACCTCGTGGGACTGGGCGATCTCGAGGCGCTCCAGGCGCTGACGCGGGCGTCAACCGAGATGACGCTCGGCGAGATGCGGCAGCTCGCGGTCACCGATCCGCTGCGCTTTACCGAGCGCGAATACTACGATCTCATTCGCTCGAAGACAGCCTCGCTCATGCGAACCGCGTGCGAGCTGGGAGCGTTTTCAGGCGCGCGGCGCTACGGCGACGCGCTCGGGAACTTCGGAGAGAATCTCGGAATGGCGTTCCAGATCGCCGATGATCTGCTCGACTACCGCGAAGAGAAGGAAACCACCGGCAAGCCGTCGGGTCTCGACCTGCGCGAGCACAAGGTGACGCTCCCCCTGATTCACGCGCTCCGCGAGATGTCTCCCGCGTCGCGCCAGGAAGTCGAGGGGCTATTCGAAAGCGAGACCGTGAGCGACGAAGACATCGCTTCGGTCGTTCGGATCGTCGACGAGAATGGCGGGTTCGATTACGCGCGCGAGCGCGGTGAGGAGTACGCCGAAAAGGCTCATGAGGCGCTCGCGGATTTGCCCGATACGGTAGCGCGCCGGTCGCTCACAGCGTCAATTTCCTACGTCATGGAGAGACACTCATAATGCCACCATCACGGGGCCATAGCGGGCGAAGCGCGCTCTTCCATGCTCTCGTCCTGTCGGCGGGGTTCATTACGGGCGGCCTGCTGACCCAGGTAGGCCGCAGGTTCCTGCCGCCGGGCGCGGCGAAAGAGTTCTTTACGACGGGCGTGACCCCCGCCATCGGGCCGCTGCCCGTGGATTTGGTTATACTCAAGTTTGCCCTTGGCCCAATTGCGCTGGATGTGTCACTTTTGAGCCTGTTGGGTGTACTCGTGGCTTACCTCATAGCGCGTTCGCTTTTCTAGGAGTCTTCTATGTTCGGCAATCTGGGGTTCCCCGAGCTGTTGATAATCATGGTGGTGATCCTGCTTCTATTTGGCGCGAAGCGGATCCCCGAGATCGCGGGCTCGATGGGAAAGGGTATCAGGGAATTCAAGAAGAACATCAACGAGGCGACGCGCGAAGTCACCTCGGGGACGCAGCCGCCGCTGGAGTCGGACACACAGTCGCGACTGACTTCCGCGGAGCTCGAGCGGCGCCGCACCGCCGCCGAGGAAGCCGAGCGGCCGGAACCGAAGAGGCTGCTCTAGGTTCTGGACTGAACGACACCTGAACAGCCGGGAACTAAACGACACCTGAACAGCCGGGAACTGAACGACAACTGAACGGGCGGGAGGCGTCAGAGGCAGAGATGCCAGTTTATTAGTTCACTACGCCCTGACTTTCCTCGGCGCGCGACAAACTGACTGCACTGCGCGTTAAAAGCCTCGCTGCGCAATCAGATGCTACGCGCGGCCATGTCAATCCCGACCAACCTCGTCGAGGGCGCGGGCCAAAAGAGCGGGATGGAATTCGCCCGATTCATCAGCATTTCCCTCAACTCGACATCCGAGCTCGAATACCACCTGATCGTTGCGCGAGACTTTCAGGCTATTACGGTCAGCGACTTCGAATCGCTCTCGGCTCAGACGATTGAAGTCCGCAAGATGCTATACGGATTGCGAAACCGAGTGCTGGTTTTGCCCCGAACGCCACGCAAACAAGTCCCGGCGTCGTGAACTAACAACTGGCATCCCTGCTACTGACGCCTCCTGCCCGTTCCGTTGCTTTTTTCACCCCCGCCGAGCGAGGAGCCCAGCTACTGCGTGGTCCGCCGAGCGGAAGCTTCCACCTGCTTACGCTTGTCGTCGATCTTCGCCACCGCTCTCAGGTTGGCGAGAAACTCCTTCACCCTC